>Ga0193956_1000092_pt1 | contig 38461 bp, 36 predicted proteins | sample BB_7_MG_FD_140358 | JGI IMG/M metagenome (GOLD analysis project Ga0193956, IMG submission 140358) | Microbial mat bacterial communities from the Broadkill River, Lewes, Delaware, United States - BB_7_MG | ecosystem: Environmental > Aquatic > Freshwater > River > Microbial mats | place: USA...
ACCCTAATATGGTGCGCGGTAAGTGATTCGAACACTTGACAACTCGCAAGTCAGGCGAGGACTCTACCACTGAGCTAACCGCGCAAAAGTGGTTTGTTGAATAACTCAACGGGCGCTATGTTAGCCGTCAACTTATGTGCTTGCAAGTGGTTTTGTTCAATTTAGCTCAAATAAAGTTTAATTGCTTGTTTTTAAATCAATACGTCGTTGAACTACGCGTAAACGCCAAGCGAGTAGAATTGCCGCTGTTGTTAAACCAACAATAAATCCAACCCAAAAACCGTAAGGCCCCATTTTAGGCACAACCCAGTTGGTAATGCCTAAAATCAAGCCAACGGTTAAGCCCACTAACCAATATGAAACAAAAGTAATATATAAAATAGATTTAGTGTCTTTATACCCTCGAAGTGCACCAGCTGAAACGACTTGAACAGTATCTGAAAACTGATATAAAGTCGCTAGTAACATAATGCTTGCAGCAAGTTCTATCACTGAAAGGTCAGTAGTATAGATACTAACAATAGGTACTCTAAAAACAACAGTAATTATGGCGGTAAACACAGCTAACAGTAGCCCTAGATAAATAGCATGATAGGTATAATCTTTTGCTTGATGGTGATTATTATGACCAATAGCATTACCCACTTTGATTGTTGTTGCCATTGCCAAACTTAGTGGAATCATAAAAATCAAACCACTAAAGTTCAGGGCTATTTGGTGGCTAGCGACAGTTTCTGCGCCAAAAGGCACTAAAATTATAGCCACAACAGCAAATAAGCTTACTTCAAATAAAAGTGACAAAGCGATAGGAATACCTAACCTTAAAATATTTTTAATTTTGTCAAGATCGGGCCAGTAAAACTTTTCAAAAAGTGGTGCTTGTTTTAATGTTTTGGAAGCAAAAGCATAAATAAGCATGCCAATAAACATTACCCAGTAAACAATTGCTGTGGCAACACCGCAACCTGCTCCACCTAATGCTGGTACACCAAATTCACCATAAATAAAAATGTAATTAGCAGGAATGTTAATGATTAAGCCAACAATACTAATAATCATAGTTGGTTTAGTGTAGGAAAGTCCTTCAGCGTAGTTTCTTAAAACTAAATACAAACAGTAACCAGGAGCACCCCAAATAATATATTGTAAGTAATCAAGTAATAAAGGCTTTAAATTGCTTTCTAATTCAATAGAAGGTGCAATAATAGGGACGATCAGATAATATAATCCAATAAGAGATAAACCTAATGTGAAGGCAATCCAAGCAGTTTGATAGGTTTGTTCGCTAATCGAAATATAGTTCTTTGCTCCGTCAAGTTGAGAAACAATTACAGCAAGTGCCATAATTAAACCGTAAATTGTTAAAATAAGCGGTAACCAAATACTGTTAGCCACGGCAACAGCTGCCATGTCGATAGCACTAACACGGCCAGCCATTACGATATCAACAAACCCCATTAAATTTTGAATTAATTGTGCAATTAAAATAGGGTAAGCAAGTTTAGCTAAACTTTTAGTATGAGAAAAAAACGCGGTGAAATTCATTAAGTGTGGAATACAGATAGTTGAAAACAAAATAGTTCCGCCATCATATTGAATAAGGTAGGCACAGGCAACTAATAAAAGGGAGTTAGTTCATAGTTTTAATAATAGGACGAATAATATAATCTATGGTGAATATGCTATTTTAGATTGGCAGCATTAAGATGAGGTTGATGACATTATTTGTGAAAGCGTTGCTTTTGCTTGATCAATATATATACCACCAAAAATATTGGCGTGGTTTAGGATATGGTAAAAATTGTATACTAGTTTTCTATGATCATAGCCCTCACATAGTGGATATTGAGCTTGATAACCACGATAGAAATCAAGCGGGAATTGACCAAATAACTCAGTCATTGCAATATCTACTTCGCGGTCACCATAATAACAAGCAGGATCAAATATTATACCTTGCTCAATTGTAAAGCCTGTATTTCCTTGCCATAAATCGCCATGTACCAAACAAGGCGTAACATAGTGATGTAATAAAGCATCGTGACAAATGTTTGCAATATGATTAATGTTTCCTAATAAAATTGATTTTTCACTTAATAGTTGCAGTTGCCATGCTATTCTCTGTTCTGAAAAGAATGTTGTCCAATTACTACTCCAGTTATTGGGCTGAATTGTGTTACCAATATAATTATCGTATTGCCAGCCAAATTGGCCATGAGAAGTTTCTTGATGCATTTGCGCTAATTGTTGCCCAAGTTGGTACCAAAGCACAGGTTTTGCTTGACCAAACTCAATATAATCAAGTACCAAAAAACTTCTGTCTAAACTAGTACCTAAGGTAATGATGTCTGGACAAGCAATATTCGTGAGTTTTTTTAATTGCGTTAGCGAGTAAGCTTCTGCGCGGAAGTGAGTAAGTTTTTCTTTACTGTTTAACTTTACAAAATAGTTTTGTTTGCCGTTAGAAATTTTGAAAGCAAGGTTGAGTTTTTTGCCGTTAGAATCAACAAGGCTTTCATGAGAAAGCCCAGCAGATAAAGGCTGTTTTTCTAATATTTTAAAAGGTTTGCCTGTTTTAGCTATAATTGCTTGTTCTATCTGATGCCACATAGTAATCACCCATGTTTGAGATTTTTATCAAAGCAAGTTCAAAAGACACTGTTAAAATATAAGTGAAGTATAGCTTTATTTGTAAAAACTGCTTGGTGATTAGTTTTATGGTTAGTTTTCTATTTTAAGGTGTTTTAATTTGTTTTTAACTCCATCCCATTCATCAGCGTCTATTGGCGCGGATTTAACCTCTGTGATCCGTGGCCATGCTTTAGCTAAATCTGCATTTAATTGAATAAACTCTTTTTGATCTTCTGGTACATCATCTTCTTGATAAATAGCGCCAGCAGGGCATTCAACAGGGCATAAATCACAATCAATACAGTCGTCTGGATTTATAACAAGAAAATTAGGCCCCTCAAAAAAAGCTTCAGCAGGGCACACCGCCACGCAATCGGTATATTTACAACGAATACAATTATCAGTTACCACAAAAGCCATGTTTTAAAATTCTCACCAAACTACGTTGTGTAGATCATACCTTGCTTTATTTTAAATTCAATCTGTTGTTTTCATTGGTATGAGTCTCACTATCAGGTAAAATGCCGCCATTATTTGTATACCCTCTACTTTTGGATATAAAACCATGTTGCGTTTAACTGATATTAAATTACCTTTAAATCATTCTGATAATGCTATTGAGCAAGCAATATTGCAAAAGTTAGAGATTACTAAGCATGAATTAGTTGATTTCACCGTGTTTAAGCGTGGTTATGATGCTCGTAAGAAAAGCAATATTGTTCTTATTTATACTTTAGATGTTAATACCACGAAAGAGACGGTTTTATTGGAACAATTTAGCAAAGACTCACAGATAAAATTAACACCTGATATGGCCTATAAATTTGTTGCACAAGCACCTGAAAAGTTGAAACATCGCCCCATTGTTATAGGAATGGGGCCTTGTGGTTTGTTTGCTGGTTTAGTATTGGCTCAAATGGGCTTTAAGCCAATTATATTAGAGCGCGGTAAAGCGGTAAGAGAGCGAACCAAAGATACTTTTGGCTTTTGGCGTAAAAAAATACTCAATACTGAGTCAAACGTTCAATTTGGTGAAGGGGGGGCAGGTACTTTTTCTGATGGTAAGTTGTACAGCCAAGTAAAAGATCCCAAGCATTATAGCCGAAAAGTGCTGCATGAGTTTGTTGATGCTGGTGCCCCCGAAGAAATATTGTATGTAAGTAAGCCGCATATTGGCACGTTTAAGTTAGTCACCATGGTTGAAAAAATGCGAGCAAAAATTTTCGAACTTGGCGGAGAAGTACGATTTGAGCAAAAAGTTGAAACCATTCACTTTGAAAATGATGAAACCATTACGTTTGATGGCAATATCTTAGCCGGTTTTAAAGCTAAAGAAGTGGTTGGTTTAACTTTATCAACGGGGGAATATATCGAGACTAATCATATAGCATTAGCGATTGGTCATAGTGCGAGAGATACCTTTAAAATGCTTCATGAACAAGGTGTTTACATTAAGGCTAAACCATTTTCCGTAGGCTTTCGCATTGAGCATGAACAATCAGTTATTGATGAAGCACGTTTTGGTGACAATGCGGGTAATGACATTTTAGGCGCTGCAGATTACAAATTAGTACACCATGCTAGTAATGGTCGTAGTGTGTATAGTTTTTGTATGTGCCCGGGCGGTACTGTTGTTGCGGCAGCATCGGAAGCAGGCCGTTTAGTGACCAATGGTATGAGCCAATATTCACGCCATGAACGTAATGCAAACAGTGCGATTGTTGTTGGCATTGAACCTAAAGACTATACCGAAGGCCAATTTGCAGCAACTACAAATTCTGTCTTAGCGGGCGTTGAATTTCAGCGTCGGTTAGAAGAACAAGCGTTTAATATGGGCGGAAGTAATTACAATGCGCCAGTACAACTTGTTGGTGATTTTTTAGCAGGTAGAAAGAGTGGCGAACATGGTAGTGTTATTCCATCTTATAAACCCGGTGTAACTTATACTGACTTAAGTGAAGCACTACCAGATTATGCTGTTGAAGCTATACGTGAAGCACTACCTACTTTTGAACGAAAAATTAAAGGTTTTTCTATGAATGAGGCTACATTAACCGCTGTTGAAACGAGAACGTCATCACCTATACAAATAACGCGAGATAGAGAAACTTTACAAAGTTTAAATGCTAAAGGCTTATATCCTGCTGGAGAAGGTGCAGGTTACGCTGGTGGTATTTTATCAGCAGGTATTGACGGTATTAAAATAGCCGAGGCAATGGCGCTTTCGATATGCGCCAAGAATTAATTTAGTATTGTGTTAAAAAACTCTATTTCTTCCTGCTTCTTTCGCTTTATATAAGAGGTTGTCAGCACGGCTAACCCATTTTTCAGGCGTGTCGTTAGTGCGGTATTCAGCAACACCGATAGATAGTGTTAATTTTATATCGTATTCGAATATATGATTTTCTACAATGTAACGTATTTTTTCAGCCCGTTGTTTTGCGGAATCTAAACTCATATTTAATGGCATTATAATGAGTTCATCCCCACCAAACCGATATAAGGAATCGAGTACGCGAGTATATTGTTTAATTAAATTACAAGTGGTAATGAGAATATTATCACCAATAGCATGACCGTAATTATCATTTATATGTTTAAAATTGTCTAAATCGATGAGGATTAAACACATATCATAAGCTTGTCTATGTTGGCTTGCTATTACATCTAATAATTTCTTGTCTAAAGCTCGTCTGTTTCCTGTGGACGTTAGTTGATCAATGGTTGCTAATGCTTCAAAATCGACTATCTTTTTTTCATAAGACCTAAACATAATAAACGAAAATGCTGAAGTCATGGCTGTTGTCAATAAAATGGTTAGCACATTAATCAAATCAGATTCAGTTGATATTATAAATGATACCGTTGTAATTAATACTGCGCATAGCACTGTTGCAACCTTTGCAGGAATTAAGTAATAGATTGTAATAATAACGGGATACGCCCAATAAACTTGGAGTTGCCCTTTTGTTGCAATACTAGCGGCGGAAGCAATCACTAAAAAAATGGCAAATAAGAGTTTTGTAATATCAACTTTTCGAGTTATTAAAATATAGACAAAAAGCATTGTCATTGTGACTGAAATAATTAGATCAATAATGGCGATAGGTATATCGTTATTTAACCAACGAATAGTGGCAAAAAAACCTACAATGAGCGCTGCTAGAGCCGTTAAAGATAATAATACTATTTCAGATGTCGTTCTTTTATTGTTCATGCTATCCTGCTTATGCTTTCCTTATGTCGAAGTAATATAATATATTATAGACACTATTCCTTTACGTTATCATACTTACCATAATATTATCAGAATGTCTGCTTTGAATTATTTATACCTTGATATTTTATAGGTTGACTTATGCAATTGACTGATTTTACAGGCCATTGTTTTTACCTACTATTGCTAGGCATATTAAACCAAATATAAATGCAATTTTGCTCTCAATAGATAGTTTTTCTTTTTTTGTTATATTTTTATGTGCTTATTGTGATATTTAATGCGGTAATAGTGCATGCATATAGTTGATTCATTTGCTATAATCCCGTGCCTGATTTTAGACAGTGCGTTTTTAATAGCAATGGTGTTTTTCTTCTCGTATATCAAATTCTAGTATTATCACATACTAAAATATGGCACCTAGCTTTACATAATAAATTGAAATATAAAGGTTTTAATAAATGCCGATAATAACTCTCCCTGATGGCTCACAACGTTCATTTGAGAATGCCGTATCCGTAATGGATGTTGCCCTTGATATAGGTCCAGGTCTTGCTAAAGCAACAATAGCAGGGCGTATTGACGGAAATCTTGTTGATGCATGTGAGTTAATTACTCAAGACGCTAATTTGCAACTTATAACCAGCAAAGATAGTGAAGGTCTTGAGATCATTCGTCATTCATGTGCGCATTTATTGGGGCATGCTATTAAGCAATTATATCCTAATGTTAAAATGGCTATAGGACCAACCATTGATAATGGTTTTTATTATGATGTTGATCTAGATGAATCAATTACCGAAGATGATTTAGTTAAACTTGAAAAACGCATGACTGAATTGGCACGTACAGGTTATGAAGTTGTCAAAAAAACAGGCACTTGGCAAGATGCTTACGATGCCTTTACTGAACGCGGTGAAACTTATAAATTGGAAATTCTTGATCAAAATATCGAGAAAACAGATACACCTGCTTTATATTATCATCAAGAATATATTGATATGTGTCGTGGACCGCATGTACCAAGTATGCGTCATTGTCATCATTTCAAATTAATGAAGGTTGCTGGCGCCTATTGGCGCGGTAATTCTGACAATAAAATGTTACAACGCATTTACGGTACAGCTTGGGCTGATAAAAAACAACTGAAAGCTTATATTGTTCGTTTAGCTGAGGCAGAAAAACGTGATCACCGTAAAATTGGAAAAACGTTAGATTTATTCCATTGGCAAGAAGAAGCGCCAGGCATGGTGTTTTGGCATAACGATGGCTGGACGATTTACACAGAATTAGAAAAATTTGTTCGTGAAAAATTACGAGAGTATGATTACGATGAAGTTAAAGCCCCAATGATGATGGACAGAAGTCTTTGGGAAAAGTCAGGGCATTGGGATAAGTATGCTGATGGTATGTTTACCACAGAATCTGAAAAGCGTGAATACGCAATAAAACCAATGAATTGTCCTGGCCATGTGCAAATTTTTAATCAAGGCTTGAAATCATATCGAGATTTACCGCTGCGTATTGCTGAGTTTGGTTGTTGTCATCGTAATGAACCGTCAGGGTCTTTACACGGTTTAATGCGTGTTCGTGGCTTTACTCAAGATGATGCACATATTTTCTGTATGGAATCACAAGTTCAAGCAGAAGTAACAAAATGTATCGAAATGGTTTATGATATATACGGTTCGTTTGGTTTTGAAGATATTGTTGTTAAACTGTCTACTCGTCCAGAAAACCGTATTGGCAGTGATGAAATTTGGGATAAAGCTGAGGCTGGTTTAGCACAGGCTTTATCAGACAGTAATATCAAATTTGAATATTTACCAGGTGAAGGTGCATTTTATGGGCCTAAAATTGAATTTACCCTAATGGACTGTTTAGGTCGTGCTTGGCAATGTGGTACAGTACAACTTGATTTTGCATTACCAGAGCGATTAGGTGCAACTTATGTGGGTGAGGATAACGAGCGTTATATCCCCGTAATGATTCACCGTGCTATTTTAGGTTCACTTGAACGTTTTATTGGTATTTTAATAGAAGAATTTACTGGAAAATTTCCAACGTGGTTATCGCCAATTCAAGCAACAATTATGAATATTACCGACAAACAGGGTGAATATTGTGAAAAAGTTGCTAAAAAACTCAAAGAAAGTGGGTTTAGAGCAAAACTAGACTTGAGAAATGAGAAAATAGGCTTTAAAATCCGCGAGCACACTTTAAAGAGAGTTCCTTACCTTTTAGTTGTCGGTGACAAAGAAATGGAAGCAGGCGAAATTGCTATAAGAACTCGAAGTGGAGAAGATTTAGGGAAAATGTCTGTTGATGACTTTATCGTAAAATTAGATGAAGAAGTTAAAACAAGAAAATAACAGGCAATAAATATCATTAATCTTTTTAAGTGATAAAAATTATCATTTAAAAAGTAGATATTTCTAATTAAATTTAAAAGAAAGCGTAGAATTGAAACATGTTCATAAATGCTTTTGACAAATAGTGAAAGAAATATCAATTTATAAGTAAATTAATAAAAGGTTTCTGTAGGAGGAACATGGCTATTAAAGGTGGACAACGAGGCGGGCAAAAAGAGCCAGCACATCGTTTAAATGAGTTAATCACAGGTATTGTTGATAACGAAGTTCGTTTGATTAAGTTTGACGGAGAAGCAGGTGGTATTGTTTCATTAGATGAAGCAATGAACCAAGCTGAGGAAGCGGGTGTAGATCTTGTAGAAATAAGCCCTACCGCCAAACCACCCGTTTGTCGTGTAATGGATTACGGCAAGTTTATCTACGAAAAAGCCAAAGAACAGAAAGAACAACGTAAAAACCAAAAACAAATTCAGGTTAAGGAAATAAAATTCCGACCTGGTACAGATGAAGGTGATTATCAGGTGAAATTACGTAGCCTGAGACGCTTTTTAGAAGGCGGCGACAAGGTCAAGGTAACATTACGTTTCCGTGGTCGTGAGATGGCCCACCAAGAGCTTGGCTTAGAGCTTTTAACTCGCGTTAAAAACGATTTAGAAGATTTAACCGTGCTTGAGTTCTTCCCTCGTAGAGCGGAAGGGCGTCAAATGGTGATGGTTCTAGCCCCTAAAAATAGATAATCTTTGGTTTGACAAGTAATTAACCTTTTAATTTTTAACAGGTTAATTCACCAATTTTATCTTTACGCTGGTAGTAAAGGCTTGCAAGTAAATTAATATTTTGCATTATTGCTTAGGTATTAGTTTCGCCCTCGCTACTTAATATTTGGCATATACCCCCATTTTTAATGGTAAGGTATAAATTAAAGAGTTATAAACAATGCCTAAAATGAAAACCAATAAAGGTGCTGCAAAGCGCTTTAAAAAAACAGCTTCTGGCTATAAGTTCAAACAAGCTGGCTTACGTCATATTTTGACTAAACGCCGTACTAAAGTTAAGCGTCACTTACGTGCTAAATGTATGATCGCTGCTGCTGACATCAAGTCAGTTAAAAAACTTTTACGTCACGGTTAATAGGAGAAATAGAAAATGGCAAGAGTAAAACGTGGTGTACAAGCTCGTGCACGTCATAAAAAAGTTCTAAAGCAAGCTAAAGGTTACTACGGTGCTCGTAGTCGCGTTTATCGCGTTGCTTTCCAAGCTGTAACTAAAGCTGGCCAATACGCTTACCGTGACCGTCGTCAACGTAAACGTCAATTTCGTCAACTTTGGATTGCTCGTATTAATGCGGCAGCTCGTCAAAATGGTTTATCTTATAGCCGTTTCATTAATGGTCTTAAAAAGGCTACTATTGAAATCGATCGTAAGATCCTAGCTGATATTGCAGTATATGACAAAGCAGCTTTCACATTCTTAGTAGAAAAAGCACAGGCTGCTTTAGCTGCATAAGAATTGAAAAAGTTTGACCAGATAAGGACGCCAATAGGCGTCCTTTTCTTTTTGATACATTTTTTGAGTAATGCCATGATTACGGCATTAAACATATTTACTGATAGTTATAAAGTTTACGTACTTAATGCGCAATTATACTTATTGCGTGCAGCATATAACAAAAAGTACTCATAAGATTAAAGTAACGAATGCTATTTTATTTGATACAAATAACGTCTAAAGATATCATTCGCTACAATTAATTTAACTCTTAGTGTTAAGGTCTACCCCATGAATCTAGCTGATAAAGTTTTAGCGGTAAATAATGATTTACCTATCCGTACTGATGCTCCCGTCCATAGTGGTAAAGTTCGTAGTGTGTATTGGTTAACGGAGGCTGACAGCGCACGCCTTATTGAAGAAAAAGGCTATAGCGTACCTAGTGATACACCGTTAGCTATTATGGTCATTAGTGACCGAATTTCTGCTTTTGATTGTATTTGGCAGGGTGAGGGTGGTATGAAAGGTGTTCCAGGCAAAGGAGCTGCATTAAATGCTATTTCAAATCACTGGTTTAAACTATTTAAAGAGCAAGGACTTGCCGAAAGTCATATTCTTGATATTCCCCATCCATTTGTTTGGATAGTACAAAAAGCAAAACCCGTTATGATAGAAGCTATTTGTCGTCAATATATTACAGGCTCTATGTGGCGTAGTTATGCTAAAGGTGAACGAGAATTTTGTGGAATTGAATTAACCGAAGGTTTAACCAAAGATTCTAAGTTGCCAACGTTGTTACAAACACCTTCAACTAAAGGTATTTTGAACAATATCCCAGGTGTGCCTGCTGTTGATGATGTAAATATTACCCGTAAGAACATTGAAGACAATTTTGAAGCGTTCAATTTTAAGTCTTTAGATGATATTGCTTTATATGAAAAATTGCTAACAGAGGGCTTTGACGTGATCTCAAATGCCTTGAGTGAGTTAGACCAAATATTTGTAGATACAAAGTTTGAGTTTGGTTATGTTAAAGATAAAGCAGGCAATGACAAACTTATTTATATGGACGAAGTTGGTACGCCTGATTCTTCACGTATTTGGGATGGTGAACAATACCGCGCAGGCAAGGTTGTTGAAAACTCAAAAGAGGGTTTCCGCCAACTTTTATTGAATCATTTTGATGATGCAGATATTTTATTGAATAAAGATCGCATGGATGAGCGCGAAGCTTTAGCACGCGATAATGAGTTGCCTTTATCGGTGTTGATGGATGTATCTAAAACGTATACTGATATTGCTGAAAAAATTACAGGTAGCAAAGTCAAATTGAGTGATAATCCTAAAGCTGAAATTATTCAAATATTGCGTGAACAGTATCAGTTAATTGACTAGTATTCATTGTCTAATTTTGTATATTTAACTTTAATATACCAATATACATTTTAATGCCGTTCCTTAGAAAGAACGGCGTTATTCAAATAAGGGCTAATGAATTTAGGTTAACTATTTCCCTGCATTTTTAATTATTTCACGCGCCATTTCATCAGCAATGAGACCTGTTGGTTTATTTTGTTCGTCAGCTTTGGTAAAAATATCCAATAAAGTATCGTAAATACCCTCAACTTTTTTGGTTGACCGTTCAACACTATAGTTCTCTTCAAAAGAAACATTGATGATACCACCAGCATTAATCACATAGTCAGGAGCGTATAAAATACCATTATCTACTAATGCTTGGTCATGGCGTGGCTCAGCCAGTTGATTATTAGCACAACCTGCTATTATTTTAGCTTTTAAGCGTTTAATTGTATTGTCATTTATACTTGCGCCAAGAGCGCAGGGGGAATAAACATCAACATCCTGCTCATAGATCTCATCTAAACTCACAATAGTTGCATCAAGCTCAGTGGCCGCCTTATCTAATGCTGTTTGATTGATATCAGTTACATAGAGTTTTGCCCCAGCTTTGTGTAAATGCTCACATAAACCGTAACCTACACTACCTAAGCCCTGTACTGCGACCTTTAAGCCATTTAAATCATCACGATGAAGCTTATGCTTTACACTTGCTTTAATGCCTAAAAAGGTCCCTAATGCGGTAAAAGGCCCTGGATTTCCACTTTTACCTTCTGTACCCATGACAAAAGGCGTAACTGTGTTAACAATTGCAATGTCGCCTGTCGTTATGTTGACATCTTCAGCACTTAAATAACGGCCGTTAATTCGGTTTAATGCTTTACCAAATGCTTTGAATAGTGCTTCAGATTTAATAGATTTTGCATCACCAATAATAACTGATTTACCTCCGCCCATTGTTAAACCTGCCATAGCATTCTTGTATGTCATGCCTTTTGATAAGCGTAAAGCATCAACTAAAGCTTCCTCATCGTTAGCATAATCCCACATCCTGCAGCCACCAACAGCTGGACCTAAGTTTGTATTATGAACAGCAATAATAGCTTTCAGGCCAGATGCTTCATCGCTGCAAAAAACAACTTGCTCATGGTCATCAAAATCAGCTAAATCAAAAAAAGCCATGCTTGTATTTCCTCGTATTTCTGTGAAAGAGTAATTGTAGAATTTGATCGAACTCTATCACTTCAGATTTGCACACACTAGTCGAGACAAACTTATTGTTGACAAGGTTTGCATAGTAAAGTGTCCACATTTTGATACAGGGAATTCAAAGAGATAAATTTTGCTATACGCTATGAGTAAGAGGGGAGTTGTTATAGTTGATTTACTATAAAATGGCACGGGTCAAGAGACTTGAACTCTACCTCTTGCGATACTGGAACCTACTATTTCTAACATAAGCAGCGCGTCTACCAATTCCGCCAATGGTTACTGAATGTTTAAATTCTTTAGGAAAGGGGAGAATGTTTATTTATGGGATAATCTTTGAATGGTACGGGTCAAGAGACTTGAACTCTCACATCTTGCGATACTGGAACCTAAATCCAGCGCGTCTACCAATTCCGCCAAACCCGCATTGCATCTATCAATTCCGCTAAACCTACATCGTATTTAAGCTGTTATCTAGTCTCAAATCATTAAGATTATGCACATGATTTTTATGATTTATATGGCAGGGATAAGAGGATTTGAACCTCTGAATGACGGGATCAAAACCCGCTGCCTTACCGCTTGGCTATATCCCTACAGGGCGTAATTACATTGAATCTTATTTACATTTATTGAATATTAAATAAAATGGCAGGGATAAGAGGATTTGAACCTCTGAATGACGGGATCAAAACCCGCTGCCTTACCGCTTGGCTATATCCCTGCAATGTATTTACTTTTACAATTGCAACTAATGTTGCTTTGAAATGGTACGGGTCAAGAGACTTGAACTCTCACATCTTGCGATACTGGAACCTAAATCCAGCGCGTCTACCAATTCCGCCAAACCCGCATAATTTCAATTATTCATAAAACTTAAGTTATATGAAATGGTGGCTACACCGGGATTTGAACCTGGGACCCCATCATTATGAGTGATGTGCTCTAACCAGCTGAGCTATGTAGCCTTCCATCTTGCCTCTCAGCAAGTGGCGCGTATTATGCAAATCTGCTTGGCATACGTCAACCGTTTTTTTTCAAAAAACACGACTTTTTGTTTGTTTGGCTATTGCATGTGCAATTTGTCCGTTATCTACACAAAAAATGCATGTGGAGATTATTAATCTCGACATGCATTTCTATATAAATCTGAGCTGCTTAAAGTAGCGATAGATAAGTTTATCTGTTTTTTGCTTCTTCTGCTAATGCTACTGAATGTTTAGCAATGGCATCTATTTCATTTTGGACTTTTTTGGCAGGTAAATTACCAATAATAAATTTACCAACTTCTAGTGCGTTAGATTTAGCTGCAAAAACTAACAAATTATCACCATTACATGCTAAATCATCGTAAAAGTTACGAATTTTAATTTTGTTCTGCTTCAAAAATGATCTCAAACGGTTTTTGTCATTTGCTTGAACATATTCACATAGGCGCAGTGATATATCATTTGCGTGAACTGATGGCGCATTTGTTGCACCAAGTATCAGTAAAGATACGGTAAAAAAGACTTTTTTCATAAAAACCTTAAATTTATTGTGTAGATATGTAATTGTTGAATATTTATTGTTATTTATATAATTATGGGCAAATAACAGTAAAATGTTTTTATTAGCTTTATTATTTATTTTAAACGTTAAAACGAAAATGAATAACGTCACCATCTTTTACTAAATAATCTTTTCCTTCTAAGCGCCATTTTCCTGCTTCTTTCGCACCTGATTCACCATTAAATTCAATAAAGTGCTCAAATGCTATTACCTCTGCTCGAATAAAGCCTTTTTCAAAGTCAGTATGAATTACTCCGGCAGCTTGAGGAGCGGTGGCGTTTTGTTTAACTGTCCAAGCGCGCACTTCTTTAACGCCTGCTGTAAAATAAGTTTGTAGATGTAATAAGCCATAACCAGAATTAATAACACGGTTTAATCCTGGCTCTTCTAGCCCCATTTCTGCCATAAATTCAATTCTGTCTTCATCATCCATTTCGGATAATTCGCCTTCAATTTCAGCACATACAGCAACGACCACAGCACCTTCTTTTTCAGCAATAGCATTAACTATGTCAAGGTATGGGTTATTTTCAAAGCCATCATCATTAACATTAGCGATATACATTGTTGGTTTAATTGTTAAGAAGTTTAAATAAGTAACAGCAGCCTTTTCTTCTTTAGTTAAATCTAGAGAGCGAACCATATTACCTTCTTCCACGTGTTTTAATATTTTTTCTAAAACGGGAACTTCAAATTTAGCCTCTTTATCGCCGCCTTTGGCGCGTTTACTTTGGCGCTGAATAGCTCTTTCTGCAGTGTCCATATCCGCTAAGGCTAATTCAGTATTAATAACATCTATATCATCGGCAGGATCAATTTTATTGGCAACGTGTATAATATTATCATTTTCGAAACAACGTACTACATGACCAATTGCATCGGTTTCTCTAATGTTGGCAAGAAATTTATTTCCTAAACCTTCTCCTTTTGATGCACCAGCCACTAAACCAGCAATATCAACAAATTCCATTGTTGTAGGAAGTACACGTTCTGGCTTTACAATAGCACTAAGTTGATCAAGCCGAGGGTCAGGTACAGGCACAACACCAGTATTGGGTTCAATAGTACAAAAAGGGAAGTTAGCAGCTTCAATACCTGCTTTAGTTAGTGCGTTAAATAAAGTTGATTTTCCAACGTTGGGTAAACCAACGATACCACATTTAAATCCCATAATTATTACCTGTTTCTTTTGGTTTAAATTCTATGTTACACACCTTTGTATGCGTGTAATCGTTGTTGCGCTTTTACTAAGCCTTGAGTTTGCCATATATCAAAACATTGACTTGCTTCATCAATAGCGCTTTCAATTAGTTTTTGTTCATTACTTGGTGCTTTGCCTAAAACATGCCCTGTCACTTTATCTCGATGTCCTGGATGGCCAATACCAATGCGTAAACGATAAAATTCTTTATTATTTGCCATGCGAGCAATAATATCTTTTAAGCCATTATGACCGCCGTGACCGCCACCTTTTTTTATTTTAATACTACCAGGGGGGATGTCTAATTCGTCATGAGCAATGAGAATGTTATCTACAGAAATGCGATAAAAATTTGCTAAAGGGGCAACTGCTTGGCCGCTTCTGTTCATGAATGTAGTAGGGATTAGTAAGTGAACTAGTTCACCACCAATTTCACCTTTACCATAAAGTCCAGCGTATTTTTTTTCAGGGCGAAGAGATATGTTATTGCGCTGTGCTAGTTCTTCAACAAACCAAACACCTGCATTGTGGCGTGTTTTTGTATATTCGGGACCAGGATTTCCTAGCCCCGCAATCAATTTAATAGTCATATTAACTATTCATCTTTAAGTTAAATAGCTAACTGAATAAAAATTGACTATTCAGTAGCCGCTTCTTCAGTAGCTGCTGCTTCATCGTCATCACCTTTGCCTTTAGCAGCATTAGCAGTAACAACAGCTTGATCGTGAGCTTCGCCTTTCGCTAATTCATCAGATGTTACACCTTTAGGTAATTTAACGTCAGATAAATGTAGTGTTTGACCAACTTCTAAATCAGCTAGATCAACTTCAATAAACTCAGGTAAATCTTTTGGTAAACAAGAAATCGCAATTTCTGTTACATGGTGAGCTACAGATGCGCCAAGTTTAACAACGTTTTCTTCGTTAATAAAGTGAATAGGAGCGTTAGTTGAGATAGCATGTTTTGCATCAATACGAATGAAATCAAGATGCATAATAATGTTTTTGAACGGATGACGTTGCATGTCTTTAATTAGACACTCAACTGGTTTTCCGTCAATTTTTAATATTAACACGTGTGAATAGAATGCTTCTTCTTGTTGAGCACGAAGAACATTTTTGTGCTCTAAAGTTAAAGAAATAGATTCTTTGCCTTCACCGTAAAGGATAGCAGGAACTTTATTCGCGTGACGTAGGCGGCGGCTCGCACCTTTCCCTAAATCTGTACGTACTTCTGCATCCAAAGTAAATAAATCAATCATGATATATACTCTTATATTGTATAAAAATTAAGTCTTGTTTTTTGCGACCAAAAACAAGGATGTTTGCTTTTTTATGAATCATGTGATCAAAAAATGAAAACGAGTTTGATAAAAAAGGCGCGGCATAATAACACTAGCGCTTTGTTAAAGCTATTGATAATATCATTTGAATTGTAAAAAATAGGTTTAATGCTTATAAAAAAGCAGAGAGTAAAATACTGTCTGCTTAAAGTAGGGTATCATGCACTAAAAATTAGTGAGTCATATAGCTAATTAGTGATCAAACATAGCTGAAATAGATTCTTCATTGCAAACGCGACGGATAGCTTCACTTAACATACCACTTAATGTTAATTGGCGAACCATTTTAAGTTTTTGAATCTCCTTAGATAATGGTATTGAATCTGTTACAACTACTTCATCAATAACCGAATTTTTAAGGTTTTCAACAGCGTTTCCAGATAAAACAGGGTGAGTAGCATAAGCAATAACACGTTTAGCACCATGTTCTTTTAGTGCTTCTGCTGCTTTTGCTAATGTACCACCCGTGTCGATCATATCATCAACAATAATACAATCACGGCCTTTAACATCACCAATAATGTGCATAACTTGAGCTACGTTAGCTTTTGGTCGACGTTTATCAATAATGGCAAGATCCGCATCGTCCAATAATTTAGCTACAGCACGAGCACGAACAACACCACCAATATCAGGAGAAACCACAACAGGGTTATCCAAGTCACGGTTTTTCATGTCTTCTAATAAAATAGGCGTGCCAAAGGCATTATCAACAGGAACGTCGAAAAAACCTTGAATTTGCTCTGCGTGTAAATCAACAGTTAGCACTCGGTCAACACCAACACTTGATAAAAAGTCAGCAACCACCTTCGCGGTAATTGGTACACGAGCACTGCGTACACGCCTGTCTTGACGGGCATAACCAAAATAAGGAATTACGGCTGTAATTCTTCCAGCAGATGCGCGACGAAATGCGTCGATCATCACGATCAGTTCCATTAGGTTATTGTTGGTTGGTGCACAAGTTGATTGAACAATAAAAACATCGCTACCGCGAACATTTTCATTAATTTCAAAGCTTATTTCACCATCGCTAAAGCTGCCGATTTTGGCATCGCCTAACGTTATATATAAACGATTTGCGATTTGTTTGGCCAGTTCAGGGGTGGCATTACCCGCAAAAATCTTCATGTCAGGCACAGTCAGTTCCTCAGAAACTTTTGACATTAATAGTAGTAGCTAACGTTAATACAATAAGGTATTTAACTTAGCCAATTATTTGATTCGTTTTGTCTAATTTTCTATAACCTTTACAACAGAGATAAGCGGTGATTTATTTTGCCCTTGTGCAACAAAAGAATGGACCCCATTAGGAAGTTTTTTTTGTAATTCAACGGCTTCTTTTTCACTAGAAAAACGTGAAAACACACACGCACCTGTACCTGTCATTCTAGACGGTGCGTATTCTACCAACCAAGCGAGTAAGTTGGCAACCTCATCGTAATGATTAATTACCATAGTTTGGCAGTCGTTATGATATTTATTGTCGTCGAACAGGTCTTCATCACAGTAAAATTTATTAAAATTATCGTTTGGTAGGTGAGGCGTATTTCTAGGTAAATCGGGTGAAGAAAAAACACTGCTAGTCGTAATGCTAATTTGAGGTTTACATACTAAATACCAGCATTCTTTCGGCTTTGCAGGGGTGAGTTGTTCTCCAACCCCACGAGCAAATGCTGCAAAGCCATGGATAAAAATGGGTACATCTGCACCTAAACTTAAACCAAATTTGGCTAATTGTTCTGTTGAAAAGTTACTTTGCCAAAGTAAATTTAATGCAACTAAAATTGTGGCAGCATTTGATGAACCACCGCCTAATCCTCCACCCATAGGTAATATTTTATTAATGCGTATTTTTGCCCCCATGACGACGAGAGGATTAGTATTTTTTAATCGTATTTTATCCTGAAGTAAATGTGCTGCTTTAACAATTAAATTATCCTCAGTTTTTACGCCATCAATAGGAGTCAATAAGGCGATTTCTGAGCCCTCAGTCACAGATATTTCTATACTGTCACTGTAATTTAAAAATTGAAATAATGTTTCTAATTCATGATAACCATCTTCTCTTTTTCCTACGACATGTAAAAATAAGTTAAGTTTAGCGGGAGACGGAAATTGAAATGTTTTGCCAGTGTATTTGTTCATATGGTTACTTTAATTCAGGTAATAAAAAACGTTAATCATTAGGTTTACTCAGTAAAGGACCAGTTTTTAATTGAAATTTTTATTAACAGATCTTCTTTCTTTATCGTTAATTGAGTTGCCATGCTGATATCATTAAAGGGGCGGTAGTTATGGTAGTTAATTTTCCAAGTTGTATTGTGATACTCACTAGACATACTTATGGGTAACTGTGTTTTGGCATCTATTTTTAGTTCATCGCTCTGATTGAACGGTATGCCTTTTATCCAAAAAACTAAAGCTTCCGTTGGTAAAATGAGCCCCGTAAGTGAATAAATTAATTCAGACAAATTTGTTCCTTGGTACTCTTTACCATCTACTTGAATCAAATGTTGCTTTTTATTTGATATCAACTGAAGTACATTCATGCCCAAATAACTGGTTAAATTTAATTCTTGTGTATCTTTATTTTCATTTACTTGCCAAGTAATAGTGGCACTTTCACGTTTATTTGTTGATTCAATTTGTTGGATAAACGCTATTTTTCCTTGTAGTTGCCATTGCTGTTGATTTTTCAATTGTTCAGTTCTTTGCTCAAAGGTTACAAGTTGCAGGGGGGAATTGGGTGTTGAGTTTGGTTTGTTAGCACAGCCAGATAATATGATGCTAATGGAGAGCACTAAAGGAAGTAATAAAGCGTATAATGATGAGTTTGATGTTTTCATTTGTTCTAGCGCCACTGAGATGAAGCTAGTATTGGAACACAGCAATTTAGCCAATTCAACTGTTGAACTTATTTTTACTCATTGGTTATGTCTTTAAATTTGGTGAATTATTTTGTAAAATATATATTCATTACCGTGATTTTTGTCACAGATCATATTTTAAAAACGGTGTTTGCAGTATAGTTACACTGTTAATAAGTAAAATATCAATAGGTTTATTACATTGTCCATAGTTGCTGTTGGAATTAATCACAAAACTGCTCCTGTCGCGGTAAGAGAAAAAATTTCTTTTAACCCCGATAGGCTTTCGGTTGCCTTAAAAGAAATGCTATCGGTAGTACAATGCCGTGAAGTTGCTATTTTATCTACATGTAATAGAACTGAGCTTTATATTGTTCAAGAGGGTGATGTTAAAATAACCCAAGAGCGTTTGGTGCAGTGGTTAGAAAGTTATCACAATGTACCTGCTTCTATCATTTTACCCAGCCTTTATTGGCACCAAGATCAACAAGCGGTTAATCATATGATGCGGGTAGCGTGTGGTCTTGATTCGTTAGTATTGGGTGAACCCCAAATTTTAGGGCAAATGAAACAAGCATATAGTCAAGCCAAAGCAGCTGGTTCAATGGCTTTGGTGATGGACAGGCTTTTTCAACGTACTTTTGGTGTTGCTAAACAAGTACGTACAGAAACAGAAATTGGAGCTAGTGCGGTTTCTGTTGCTTTTGCTAGTGTGAACTTAGCGAAACATATTTTTGCCAGCCTTAATAAAACCAAGGTTCTGCTTGTGGGCGCAGGAGAAACCATTGAACTAGTCGCTAAACATTTGTATGAAAATAATGTTGGTAAAATCACAGTGGCTAATCGCACCATTGAGCGTGCGACAAAAATGGCGAAACAAATTGGTGCAGAAGTGATTACACTCGCACAAATTCCCGAACATATGAGTCAAGCTGATATTGTTATTAGCTCTACAGGGTCTACTTTGCCTATTATTGGTAAGGGTATGGTAGAGAAAGCATTAACTAAACGACGTCATCAACCTATTTTTATGGTTGATTTAGCTGTACCACGAGATATTGAAGAACAAGTGGGCGATTTAGATGATGTGTTCTTATATACCGTTGATGATTTGCAAAGTATTATCGCGCAAAACCTTGAAAATCGCCGAAAAGCAGCGGTTGAAGCAGAAAGTATTGTTAACAAACAATCTGGTAGCTTTATGTCATGGCTGCGAGGTTTAAATACACAAGATACGGTTATTAATTTTAGAAAACAGTCTCTGAATGAACGAGATCAATTACTAGAAAAAGCCTTAATACAGTTGAAAAACGGTAAAAATCCAGAAGCTGTTGTAGGAGAGTTAGCTACTAAGTTAACTAACAAGTTTATGCATGCTCCAACAAGCGCTTTGCAGTCAGCTGCTCAAGGCGGTGAACTAGATAAATTAATTTATCTTCGTGATATTTTTAATATTGACGATCCAGATTAGCTTATTTAAACAGTTAATATGAGTTATCTATACATATAACTCATATTAAAAGCTGTTTAAACCTGCAATAAAATCAAATACTATTGACTATAAACTAGCAGCTGTAGAAAAATAATGGCTGTGCTAGAATAACGTTAATTTAATTTCCCTAGTTTAATTACTCCTTTTAAAAAGATATTTTAATGAAATCGTCCGTTTATCAAAAACTTGAAGCCTTAGCCGAACGCTTTGAAGAAGTTCAAGCCTTATTATCTGATCCTGACACTATTAGTGACCAAGACAAATTTCGCGCATTATCTCAAGAATTCAAACGCTTAGATGAAGTGACTACAGTGTTCCATAATTATCAAAGCGCTGAAGATGATTTTGCTACGGCAGAATTAATGCTTAAGGATGATGATCCTGATATGAGAGAAATGGCGCAAGAAGAGTTCAAAGAGGCTAAAAAAGCAGTTGCTGATTTGTCTGATGAATTACAAATTTTATTATTACCACGTGATCCTAATGACGACAATAACTGTTTTGTTGAAATTCGTGCTGGTGCTGGTGGTGACGAAGCCGCTATTTTTGCTGGTGATTTATTTAGAATGTACAGCCGTTATGCAGAAAAGCAAGGTTGGAAAGTGGAAGTTATGAATTCCAATGAAAGTGAACAGGGTGGTTATAAAGAGTTGATTATAAAAATCAATGGCGAAGGCGTATACGGACAAATGAAATTTGAATCTGGTGGACATCGAGTACAACGTGTACCTGAAACTGAATCTCAAGGTCGTGTACATACCTCTGCATGTACTGTGGTTGTTATGCCTGAAATTCCAGAATCACAGGCGATTGAAATCAATAAAGCTGATTTAAAAGTTGATACATTTCGTGCATCGGGTGCGGGTGGCCAACACGTTAACAAAACTGATTCTGCTATTCGTATTACGCATATCCCATCAGGCGTTGTGGTTGAGTGTCAAGACCAGCGTTCACAACATAAAAACCGTGCTCAAGCTATGTCTGTACTGCAAGCCAGATTGCAACAAGCAGAAGATGAAAAACGTCGTAGCGAAGAAGAATCTTCTCGTCGTAATTTAGTGGCAAGTGGTGACCGTTCTGAGCGTATTCGTACTTATAACTTTCCACAGGGGCGCATGAGTGATCATCGTATCAATTTAACACTGTATCGTTTAAATGAAATAATGGAAGGTAATTTACAACTGATTATGGAGCCAATTATGCAAGAGAACCAAGCAGATTTATTGGCTGAATTGGCTGAACAACATTAATTTGTGGCCGCATAAATAGAGAGTAGTACCTTGTCTTCACAAGAATATAGGCTTCGATTAATCGGTGATAATTCAATCGCTAATTTACTTATTCAAGGTCAACACTTATTACAAGTAACGTCAGATAGCGCTAAACTTGATGTTGAAATTTTATTATGTTTTGTGCTTGAGGAAGAACGTAGTTACTTACTCACTTGGCCTGAAAAGTTGCTTGGTGATGAACAGTTGCATAATTTTTTACAATTGCTTGTACGGCGTATTCAAGGTGAACCAATTGCCTATATCGTTGGTATGAAAGAGTTTTGGTCACTGCCATTGGCAGTATCTAAAGCTACACTTATTCCCCGACCAGATACCGAAACTTTAGTTGAATTAGTGTTGGAACAATATAGTAGCCGTAAAAATATCAATTGTCTTGACTTAGGTACTGGCACTGGTGCTATTGCTTTAGCATTGGCAAGTGAAAACCCTACTTGGCATATTGATGCAGTAGATTTTAATATTGATGCGGTAAAGCTTGCGTTAAGTAATGCTAGGAAATGTAAGTTAGAACAAGTTAATATTTTTCAAAGTGATTGGTTTTCTCAAGTAGATATAAATAAAAAATATGATTTAATCGTATCAAATCCACCTTATATTGATAGTGAAGATAAACATTTACAACAGGGTGATGTTCAATTTGAACCAGCATCAGCATTGATTGCGAATGATGGAGGCCTAGCAGACATAAAACAAATTGCTAAATTATCGAGCCGCTTTTTAACTTCGCAAGGTCAATTGTTTTTTGAGCATGGTTTTGAACAAGGTGATGCAGTTCGCAACATATTAATAAGTACAGGATTTAAACATCCTAAAACAGAGCAAGATTTAAATGGCCATGATCGAATTACTTGGGCAATTTTTTCTTGAAAATTAAATTTAATGATAAAAACTGGAGTCAATAGTGTTTAAGCACCTACATATGACGTTAGCTGTACTGAGTATAAGCTTGTTTACTTTGCGATTTATTTGGACGTTAATGCATTCAGCTAAATTACAAGCAAAATGGGTAAAAATCACCCCACATATTGTTGATACATTTTTGTTAGCTATAGGGGTATTAATGGCGGTACAATATGCCATTAACCCCATGGAACAATTATGGTTAGGCGAAAAAATAATAGCCATTTTTGCATATATTTTTACAGGCTATTATACGTTAAAACTTGCCAGAAATAAGACAATGCAAATTATTGGTTACTTAGGGGCTATGGGGTGGATAATGTTAATTGTTCGATTAGCCATGACACGCGAACCACTTTTTTTCGTATAAATATCTAAAAATAGTTAAATAGAGAAAGTTTTATTTAATTAAACATAACTTATTGAATTTAACTTACTATAAATATGGACCATTAATTTAAAATTTATGAATACATTGTTGCTATCTGAACTTCAATCCCAAGAAAAAGATTTATTACAAACACTTGTGCTACTTGAAGAGGCCGTTTTTAGTGTCTCTTCAGGTGATGTCGACAATAATGAATTATCATTTGATGGTTTAGCATTAATTATTGCACAGTGCCAAGCTGTAATAGCTGATATTGAATCACCACTAGAACAAGCTGAAGTATTGATGAATGAATTGTATTATCAGCATTTATTTATTGATAACCATAAAACACATTGGCCAATCAGTGCATTTAAAGTAGCTTTAAGCTTAAATCAACGCTTAATGTCACCCATAGTGAAAGCTGTGATAGTGTGTGAAATAATAAATGCTTGTGGCTTTAATTCCGATTTGGTGTTTGTACCTAACAATGTCATGGTACGCCTTTGTTGTGATGATCAATATGCGATTATTTTTGATGCCGTAACAGGAGAGTCACTAGATTGGTACGAGCTTGATCAGCGTCTTGAAGAGTTAGAGGGCGATCCTAGCTTACATGATTTTACTAGCATGAATAGGCAAGCTATTTTTGTTGAATATTTAAGCTTATTAAAAAGTACGTTAATTCGAGAGCAAGCATTCGAACAAGCATTATTGTGTGTTGATGTGTTATTGTCATTAAATCCTGACGATCCTATGCAACGTCGTGATCGTGGTTTTTTGCTTCACCAGTTAGATTGCTTTAAAGTAGCGGTAGATGATTATCGTTATTTTGTTGAAAAATGCCCAAAAGATCCAGCGGCACAGTTATTAAAAATTCAACTAGATAACATAACGTTAAATGATCCCACCTTCCATTAGTATCATCATTAATATGCGTGAAAGTGTAAAAATGAAGTTCAGGAATAATAAATAAAAATAATAGGAAAATAGATGTCTGCACCATTGGCTATGCCGTTAATCACGAATGATGCTGCCGTATTAGGTATACTTTCATTATTATTAGGCTTTGTGTTTTATAGTTCAAACAGCCAACACCCTGTTTGGAAAAAGTTTTATCAATATGTACCAGCACTACTGATGTGTTATTTGTTACCATCATTATTAAATACCTTTGGTATTGTTAGTGCAAAAGTAAGCCAAGTTGATGAGGTAGCAAAATATTATTTACTGCCCGCTTGCTTGGTGTTATTAACTTTAAGTATTGATCTTAAAGCTATTGCTGCTCTGGGTAATAAAGCTATTATTATGTTTCTTACGGGTACGATTGGTGTTGTTATTGGTGGTCCTATCGCACTGTTAATTGTATCTGTAATTTGGCCTGATTTATTAGGTGTTACAGGCCCTGACGCAGTATGGCGTGGTATGGCTGCACTTGCTGGTAGCTGGATTGGCGGTGGTGCTAATATGCTAGCCATGAAGGAGATTTACGGTGCCGATGGCAAAATTTTTACTATTATGGTCACGGTTGATATTGTTATAGCTAACTTATGGATGGCTTGTTTGCTTTATTTTGCTGCAAACCATAAACGCATTGATGCTAAAAGTGGCGCCGATACTTCTGGTATTGATAAGCTTATTAATAAAGTTGAAGCATTTGAGCGAGACCATGCAAGACGGCCAGAATTGAAAGATTTTATGTTCATTATTGCAATTGGTTTCGGTGCTGCTGGTATGGCTCATTTAGCTGCTGATTATTTAGTGCCATTTTTCAAAATTAACTATCCAGCATTAGAAAAATTCAGTCTACACAGTAAATTATTTTGGATTATCGTTTTAGTGACAACCATCGGGTTAATACTCTCTTTTACTAAAGTTAGACAACTAGAATCGGTTGGTGCATCTAAAGTAGGTAGCAGTTTTCTATATATTCTAGTCGCAACAATTGGTTTGCATATGGATATTACACAAATAGTTGAAGCACCTAAATATGTACTTATTGGATTAATATGGATGGTTATTCACGTTGTATTACTGTTCATCGTAGGTCGAATAATCAAAGCGCCTATTTTTTACTTGGCGGTTGGTAGTAAAGCAAATATTGGCGGTGCAGCATCGGCACCTGTTATTGCTTCAGCGTTCCATCCTTCATTAGCACCTGTTGGTGTGTTGTTAGCGGTGTTAGGTTATGCACTGGGTACCTATATGGCATGGATATGTGGACAGTTGTTACGAATTATTGGCAGCTAGCATTTGTGAATTTGTTTTAGGAACATGAAATAGGAAAGATTATGACAATAAAATCAGTGTTAGTGAATGGTATTGAAGTTGCCAATGATAAGCCGTTTGTACTGTTTGGTGGTATGAATGTGCTTGAGTCACGTGACTTAGCGATGAAAATTGCCGAGCATTATGTACAAGTAACACAAAAATTAAATATTCCTTATGTATTTAAAGCATCGTTTGATAAAGCCAACCGATCGTCAGTGCATTCTTACCGAGGACCAGGGCTTGATGAAGGGCTAAAAATATTTGAAGAAATTAAGTCAACTTTTAATGTACCTGTAATTACCGATGTTCATGAACCTTATCAAGCACAAGCTGTAAGTGAAGTGGTTGATGTTATTCAATTACCTGCATTTCTTGCCAGACAAACAGACTTAGTGGTTGCAATGGCTAAAACGGGGGCAGTGATTAATGTTAAAAAGCCACAGTTTTTGGCTGCTCATGAAATGAAGCATATTATTAATAAATTTGCTGAAGCTGGTAATGAAAATATTATTTTGTGTGAACGAGGAAGTTGTTATGGTTACAACAATTTAGTAGTAGACATGCTAGCTATGGATGAAATGCGTCAATACGCACCTGTCATTTTTGATGCGACACATTCGCTGCAAAAACCTGGAGGTCGCAGTGATAGCGCAGATGGAAGAAGAGCACAAGCAGCACAATTGACACGCAGTGGTATGGCTATTGGTATTGCTGGCTTGTTCATTGAGGCGCACCCTGATCCAACAGTTGCTAAGTGTGATGGTCCTTGTGCACTTCCGCTTGATAAACTTGAACCATATTTAATTCAAATGAAAGCTATTGATGATTTAGTTAAAGGGTTTGAGCCTTTAATAACAGAATAGTAAAAAAAGGGTTAAGCTTTAAAAGTCAAGGGGCGTAATACCTAAGTATTGCGCCCCTTACTGATTTAAATGTGCGAGCATTTATTGAAATGGGTTATTCACTAACAAGCATAGCCTTGTTTAATGTGATTTTTTGATCTTTATCTGTTGCTTTATGTTGCATAGCTATCATGCTTTTAGCATTATTTTGTGCTGAGTTATGAGCAATGTTTATACTAGAAAACGTTAATGCTATGTCATTTTGCGCTAGGTTAATAAAATTCTCATGTTTAATTGGCTCTGCTTTTAGTAATTCTGTTGATTGAGCAATTGAAGCTATACCAGTTGCAAAGTAAACCATAACGAGAGATGTTGCTAAAATCACTAATTTGTATAAGTATATAGTAATGTTTTTCATAAGATTATTCCTGTTTGACCTAATAATAATTTTTGTTTACGCCGTTATTTAGACGATAGATTTATTAGGACCTTTTCTCGCGCTTGTTCTTTTTTTGAAAAATATAAGCTGTGGGTTGGGGTACACAGCTTATATTATGTTTTTCTAGAACCTTGAGATGATGTCCTTCATCTACGGTGGCTATAATACGTAAAAATATTTGAAATTAAAAACGACAAATAATAATGTTATTCATTAGAAAAACTAATGATAAATTGTTATGCTATGTTTTTGATTTTATATGCAGTTAGTTTGATTTTTATAAAAAAGGAATAAATGTAACTTGGCCAGTAGATTACCACCATTAAACGCATTGCGAGCATTTGAAGCATCAGCTAGACAGTTGAGCTTTACCCGCGCTGCTGAAGAATTATTTGTAACTCAAGCAGCGGTCAGCCATCAAATTAAAGCATTGGAAGACCATTTAGGCATAAAATTGTTTATGCGAAAAAATCGTTCTTTATTACTTACTGAAGAAGGGCAGTCGTATTACCTCGATATAAAAGGTATTTTTAATTCTCTTTATGAAGCAACAGAAAAATTATTAGCGCGTGGTGCGAAAGGCGCTATTACGGTAAGTTCGCAAGCAAGCTTTGCGATTCAGTGGTTGGTACCTAGGTTAAGCGCTTTTAATGCGTTGCATCCTGATATAGATGTTAGAATAAAGGCGGTAGATCAAGCGGAGAACTCATTAACAGAAGATGTGGATGTAGCTATATATTACGGGCGAGGCCGATGGCCTAATATTCATGCTGATAAGCTACATACCGAGTATTTAATTCCCGTTTGTTCCCCATTACTTATGCAAGAAGGAGCGGCTAATGGTAAACCACCATTACGTTCTTTAGATGATTTACAACACCATACTTTGCTTCATGATACATCACGAAAAGACTGGAAACGCTGGTTTAAACAAGTTGGAGTTAAAGGTGGGAATGTTAATCATGGCCCCATATTTAGCCACTCGGCTATGGTAGTTCAAGCGGCTTTATACGGACAGGGGGTAGCATTAGCCTATAGTGTGCTAGCAAAACCTGATATTGATTCTGGTCGCTTGATTTGTCCATTTAACGATGTACTTGTCAGTAAAAACGCTTATTTTGTGGTTTGTCGAGAGGTGCAGAAAGATATTGGAAAAATTGAAGCGTTTAGAGATTGGTTACTTGATATGGTTGCCTCAGAGCAAGAGCAAGTAAAGGATGGTCAAATAACATAATTAATTGTAATAGCTTCTTGAATTTTTATACTAGTATAACTTTATTATGTAGCACCCATTTTCGCAAAATAGCAGGCACTTATGATCACCAAAATAGAAAATAAGGTAGAAAATCCTATCGCCCAGATTATTTTTGCTCATGGTGCTGGTGCAGATATGCATCATGGCTTTATGACACAAATAACGTATTTATTAAATAAAATTAATATCAATGTTTTACGGTTTAATTTCCCATATATGGATAAGCGTTTGACGCTAGGAAAACGTTATCCACCTGATAGAATGCCTAAATTGCTTGCGTGTTATAAGCAAGTTGTTAATGAATTGATGTTAATGGAAGATATAAAACATCTACCAATGTTTATTGGTGGAAAATCAATGGGATCGCGTGTTGCTGCAACACTTGCTAGTGATGCGGATATTTATCCCTTGATACAAGGAGTATTTTGTTTGGGCTATCCTTTTCATCCCACGAATAAACCTGATAAATTGCGTTTAGAGCCATTACAAGATACCTGTAAACCTGTTCTTATTGTGCAAGGAGAACGTGATTCATTAGGCTCTCAGCTTGAAATTGTAGACTATAATATTTCACATCTTTGTCGATGCTTTTTCTTAAAAGATGGTGACCACAGTTTAAAACCTAGAGTAAAATCAGGATTCACCCATGCCCAACATATGGAAAGTGCAGTTAACGCGATAAAGTTATTTATTCAGGAACATAATACAAATGCCGCAAGCAATATCTAATAAAACACAAACACAACAGCGTAACGGCATCATAAAATATTTAATGATATTTGTTGGCGTTAGCGGTTGCTTTTCTGTACTATTCGGCGCTTGGCTTGCGCATGCTGGACTGTCATTACCTGTTAACGTGCAATTAACTTTAAAAACAGCGTTGCAATATCAGTTACTGCATACATTAGCGTTGCTAATTGTGCTGGTATGGGCTACGACGCGTGTATCAGCTAATAGTTCTTGTAAATTATTGCTTGCTGTTTGTATCGCTTTTGCAGTTGGTATTTTGTGTTTTAGCGTAAGTATCTATATTAAAACATTTTTCAGCATTACCATTATCGGTAAGCTAACCCCCATTGGTGGAATATCATTAGCAGTTGCTTGGCTGCTTTTGTCAATTGAAGGTAAAAGAAATTTATGACAGCTATTGTTTTGTATTGTCGTCCTGGCTTTGAAAAAGAGTGTGGTGCCGAAATTCAAGAAAAGGCTTCTTGGAATGAAATGTACGGTTATTTGGAATTGAAAAAAAATCAAGGCTTGGTGTTTTTTCATTTACATGATCCCGCCCATGGTGAAGCGTTAATAAAAAAACTACCATTAAAACGACTGATTTTTACACGTCAGTGGTTTGTCACCTTAAATGAAAAAATTGATTTACCTGATTACAACCGGGTTGAAGCCATTGTTGAATCACTTGGTAGCGACTGGCAATATGATGATTTACGCATGGAAACGCCAGATACTAATGATGGTAAAGAATTAAGTAAATTCTGCCGTAAATTAGCGGTACCCTTACGTCAAGGCTTGCGTAAAGCTAATATTCTAACGAGTAAAAAAGAGATTTTTGATGCAAGCCAAGGTGGTGCTGTATTGCACGCACTGTTTTTATCTGGTCAAGAAGTCATTTTAGGCTTTTCATTTGCACATAACAGCTCTCCTCATGTTATGGGAATTCCACGACTTAAATTTCCAAGCCAAGCGCCGAGTCGCTCAACCTTAAAGCTTGACGAAGCCTTTTTATATTTTATTCCACGTGATGAATGGGATGATCGTTTAACCTCTGGCATGAATGCCGTGGATTTAGGCTCCGCGCCTGGTGGCTGGACCTATCAACTCGTACGCAGAGGAATGATGGTAACCGCTATTGATAATGGCCCTATGGCTGAATCTTTGATGGAAACAGGGCAGGTTAAACATAAAATGATGGACGGTTTTAAATATGTGCCCATGAAGAAAAATGTTTATTGGCTAGTATGCGACATGATTGAAAAACCACAACGTGTTGCTAAATTAATGAGTGAATGGTTGTTAAATGGCGATTGCAAAGAAGCTATATTTAATTTGAAATTACCAATGAAAGGCCGTTATCAGCAAGTTAATGAAGATCTACAAAGTATCAAGGATGCATTTAGCGAACATAAAGTAAAGTATGAACTATATGCCAAACATTTGTATTATGATCGCGAAGAAGTCACGGTGCATGCAAGATTAATTTAGTGGCTTTGCCGAAGTTTTTGTAGAAATTAATGAGTGTAAATAATAAAGGGTTGCGCATATTGAATTATTCGCAACCCTTACTTTTTATCGTTTAATTACGGTTTTATAAACGCTCTAAAAGTGCTTCTGTAAAATCGGTTGTTCCGTGTGTACCACCTAAATCACGTGTTGCGCGATCGCCACTGGCTATAACGTCAATCAGTGCGTTTCTGATTTTATCTGCTTTATCACTCATTTCTAAATATTCTAGCATTTGTAATGCGGCTAAAATAACAGAAGTAGGATTGGCTATGTTTTTACCTGCAATATCAGGTGCGCTGCCATGAACTGCTTCAAAAATAGCACAATCTTCACCAATGTTTGCGCCTGGCGCCATACCTAGGCCACCTACTAAACCAGCACAAAGATCAGACAAAATATCACCAAAAAGGTTAGTAGTAACAATAACGTCAAACTGTTCAGGATTCATTACTAATTGCATACAGCAATTATCAACAATCATTTCTGTTGACTCAATGTCAGGGTAACGTTGTGCTACTTCACGAGCAACTTTTAAAAATAGACCTGATGTAGATTTTAAAATATTTGCTTTATGAACAGCTGTAACTTTTTTACGACCTTCTTTGCGAGCAGTTTCATAGGCAAAGGTTAAAATCTTTTCTGCGCCTTCACGAGTAATAATGCTCATTGCTTCTGCTTGGGTGCCATCTTCTGATGTATTTTGTCCTGCACCTGAATACATACCTTGAGTATTTTCTCGAACAGTTAAAATATCAATATTTTCATAACGTGCTTTAGTCCCTTTAAAAGATAGCACAGGACGCAAATTTGCATATAAATTAAACTGTTTACGTAATGTTACATTAATCGATGTAAAGCCTTCACCAACAGGTGTTGTTAAAGGACCTTTTAATGTGATTTTGTTTTTTTCGATAAGATCAATAGTTTCTTGTGGTACTAATTCACCATGATTTTCTAACGCAGTTAACCCTGCATCAGCAAATTCATAATTGAAGTCGCAACCAGCTTTATCTAATACTTTAAGGGTTGCATCAATAATGCTTGGGCCAATTCCGTCGCCAGGAATTACTGTGATAGTTTGCTTGGTCATATTCTATGCCTTGTGAGAGAAGAAAGAGTTTACTTTTAATTTAAATAGTTTTAATAAAATAATTTAACTTTACCGTTTTTATAACGGTTAATAGCAGTTTAACATTTACTTAGTGTCTTACGGCACGCTTTATATCATGTAAGTGTTTATCAAACGTATTCAACATATTTATTTATAACATTTTTATGATGAATAGTTAATTATTCCGTCTGCTTAACGATTTTAGATGGTTCCTTAGGGGGTATCAAGGTTACTTTAGTCTATAGCTAAAGCTCTTTAAGCTATCAGCAGGTTTCTTGAATATTGATATGGATTACTCATGATGATAGCTAAGTTGTGAACGTGATTATCATGGTTTGCTATTATTGATAGTTTTCAATTATTCGCCAATTTTTAGGGTAGTTATCACCCAAGCCTATTTCTTTTAGCACATCGTTTATAAATAATAAAAAAGTACATTCATCTTGGGTTGTTATTCCATCAGATTTAACATGTTGAGTACGGTAAAACATTACCTGAAATTTATTATTATCAACCTTTTTAGCTTCGGTAATATCTGGGCTACCCAGCTCTTTAATTGCTTGTTCAAAAGTGAATTGTTCAAGTTGTAGTTTTGCGATAAATTGCTTGTTATAAGCTTCTCTGTCTTCCCAATGCATCTTGTCAGGGCTGTCATCATAAAACGACATTACAAGTAAAACAAAAATACCGTAAGCTGCCAAAGCAAGAAATATACGGGTGATAACCTTTTTATTCATTTTTGCTCTCTAAGGTTTTATATTGTTAATGAAATGATAACCAGTTGTAGGTTAGTTTTAAAGAACTTATTGTAGTTTTATGTCTGGTTTGATTCATTATTCTAAAATTTGTTGAGCTGTTGTTTGTTCTAACCTGATATCTTTAAGATTAAAACCCAGTGGAATATTTTGTTTTAGTGTCAGTAGTTTCCTACTGAGTGTTATTTGTTCTCTGCTAGCGATTAGTTTCTCATGTATTGAGGGTTTAATATTGTCGCTTTTTAAAATGGCGCCGAGCGAACCGAATTCATTTAGTAAACTTGCTGCGGTTATTTGTCCTATACCTGACACACCAGGGATTTTATTAGTGTTGTCGCCTGTTAATGTCCATAAATCGACTAATTGAGCTGGCTTTATATCAAATTTATCTTTAACGTAATTTTCATCTAAATAACGACGATTAAAATAGTCATAAACATAAATATGAGGACTTAATAGTGATAAGAAGCCTTTGTCTGTAGAGATAATGGTGACATTTTGCCCATGTAATGCCATTTTAGTCGCTAAGGTTGCAATCAGATCGTCTGCTTCATCTTCTTCAGACAGTAATGAGTCAACACTGAATTGAAAAAATGCATCTTGTATATTTGACAGTTCATTAGCCAAATGGGCGGGCATTTTTTTACGACCTTTTTTGTAATCGGGGTAAAGCTTGTTGCGCCAGCAAGGATTTTGACTATCAAATACAGCAAGTGCATGACTAGGCTGTACTTGTTTTAGTATATTCTCTAAAGCTTTAGCACAAGCTTGTTGCGTATTAAATAAAACTTGTTGTTGTGTTTTTTCTGCGAGCTCACCGTTAAGTTGTTCCTTACTTTGAATAAAGGGGCGCTCTTGTACTGCATAGATGCGTCGAATTAAATTTAACGCATCAATTAATACTAAATGAACTGACATCTTTATGTCTCAATTACTTGATAGCACGGTATATATTTGCTTCCTGGTAGCTTCATTCGTTGTTGGCTAACAAAAGAAGCAAGCAATTTATCCATTAATACCATGATTTTTTTGTCACCAGATATTTGAAAGGGTCCATGCTCTCTTATGGCTTTTATACCACTCGACTTTACATTGCCTGCAACAATACCAGAAAATACCCTGCGTAAATTTGCAGCTAATTCTGCCGTGGAAACATTATGGCTAATGTCTAATTCAGACATATTTTTATGATTTGGTTCAAAGGGGTGCTGAAAGTCATGTTCAATGGCTAAAGACCAGTTAAAATGAAAGGCATCGCCTGTTTCTTTACGGTAGGCAAGCACATCTTCTAATGTATGAGACATGACTTGAGCAACTTGCTCTGCATCATCAATAATTATTTTATAAAGGCTTTGTGCTTTGCTACCTAATGTTGCACCAATAAATGCATCTATTTCAGTAAAATATGCACTAGCACTTTGAGGCCCTGTTAAAATAATAGGGAAGACTTGGTTTTGGTTTTCTGTATTTAATAAAATACCTAAAATATACAATAGTTCTTCTGCAGTTCCAGCTCCGCCAGGAAAAATGATTATGCCATGTGACATTCTAACAAAAGCTTCTAAACGTTTTTCAATATCAGGCATAATGATCAGTTCATTTACTATGGCATTAGGTGGCTCAGCAGCGATGATACTTGGCTCTGTTAAACCTAAATATCTACCTTCTTTATTACGTTGTTTAGCATGACCAATAGTGGCGCCTTTCATTGGGCCTTTCATTGCACCAGGACCACAACCCGTACATATATTAAAGTCGCGTAGTCCTAATTGGTAGCCCACTGCTTTAGTGTATTTATATTCATTTTCTTTTATTGAATGGCCACCCCAACAGGTAATTAAACGTGGTTTTGTTTCGGGCAAAATGGCATTAGCATTTCTTAATATTCCAAAGGTGGCATCGGTTAATGAACCAGGCACACAGAGTCGTTTTTGATCACTGTTATTAATAAATAGAATATCACGTAAAACGGCAGATAAATGTTCACGAATACCTCGAATGATCTTACCATCTACAAAAGCATGCTTGGGAGCGTTTTTAAGATCTATTTTTACACCGCGTTCTCGTCTGAGTACTTCAATGGAAAATTCTTTATGTTGTTGATATATTACTTCTGCATCGTCGGTATGGCTTCCTGCATTGAGCACAGCAAGCGAACAATTTCGATAGAGGTTGTAAAGCTCGCTTGTTGATGATTGTTGTAATTGATCTACTTCTGCTTGTGACAGAATATTCATATTTCCTACAGGGTTGAGCTGAGTATGCATATTGAGTCTCTTCTGTTAAAACGATAATGTTACCAAGTATGGGGTAATATTTTTCACTAACACTTACTTTTTACTAACGACGCATTATTAAAAGTATATTACTTGGTTCTTTCCTTGTGCTTTCGCTTTATACATTGCTTCATCAGCACGTTCAAAAGCAGTATGAATATTATCTTCTTGAGTGATATGTGTGACGCCAATAGATAAGGTGATACTAACTTTATTATTTTTGAATTTAAAAGGTAATCGTGCAATATCTTTATTTATTGAGTTAAGCTCTTTTATTAATTCTGTTTCTTTTTTTCGGGTATAAACAAGTACAAATTCTTCGCCGCCATATCGGGCAACAAATGCATCTTTACTAACTTTCTTTTGTATTGAGCTGGCTATTACTTGTAGTGTTTTATCACCTGCCGTATGACCATAATTATCATTAATTTTTTTAAAGTCATCTACATCAATAACTGCAAGCGCTAGGTCAAATGGTTGATGATGAAAACGAACCATAGATTGAGTAAAGTATTCATCAAAAGCGGCTCGATTACTTAATTTTGTTAACGCATCAATCATACTTTTACGTTGTTGTTCAGCAAGTTTTTTTTCAAATTTTTGACTTTGTTCTTCAAGCTTTCTAACTTTTTCAGCCATGTCATTTAATTGATTAGATAGGAACTGCTGGTTTTGTTGCTCAAATAGCGCTTTCTTTTCAAGTGTTGCTTTTATGCTGCCTAATTTATCGCTTATGTCTGCTTTTACTTGTTCTGCTGATATGGCTTGTTCTACAGAATCCGTCATATCTGACAATTGTTTTTGTAGTTTTACATTGATTTTATTGTTTGTATTTTGTGCTTTTTCACAAGTAGACAGTGTATTGGTAACAGCACATTGTACCGTTGTTAACGTTTCATTTAATGAGTTTAAAAAATTTGTTGCGCTATTTCGCTCTCTTTGTAAGTCAGCAACAATAACATCAAATATTTCAATAAAATGTTGTAATACCTCATCACTTGATGTGTCTTTTAATAGTTTTTTATGAATCGCGAGTAATTCTTGGGTATATTGAGTTGATAAATGCAATTTGTTTAAACAATTTGATATTTGTTTTATTAACGCATTATTGACAGCCGATGAGTTGTTTTTTGGGGCTTCGATGTTTGGAATTGTTGTGAAAGAATCATCATTTGAAGTTTCAGCTTTTGCTTGTAACACAACATTATAAAACTCTAGCAATTGGCTTAACAATGGCGTGTATTGAGTTAAACTTTCTTTAGTTGATTGGCTTTGTGATAGTAATTTGCGTAACTTCCGACGTAAATCATTAGATAAGCCCTTTACTTTTTGTAAATTGTGGCCTGCATTATTAAATTGTTGATGCAACTGTGTCAGGTTTTGTGCATTTTCTATACTATGTTTTTGCAGTAGTTTTGATATTTCGTTTATTTTTAATTCAATATCTGCTGCAGGTGCTGATGTTGTTAATAAACCGCGAAGTTGAGCTAAGCGATTATCTAACTTAATATCTATACCTTTTGAAACTTGAGATAGCCTATTAATAAATTCTATTAACATACTCGATTGGCTTTTGAAGTCCTCTTCAAGCGATGCCCTAGAAGCTATTGCTGCATTAAGTTTACTTTGTAATGCTTGTGACTGATTGTCAGCAACAGTTTTAGTACTCATATTCCAAGGTGATCCTTATCTTATAATCTATCTATATTAAGCTGTATAACACTTATTCTCATGGCTGATAATTTACAGTAATATCAGGAGTATAATCAATACAATTGTGATAATTAATATATTTATGTGAGAAAATATTGACTAGAACAAGCTTTTTCCTTACTTAAAGTTGTTTTACTCGCTAAACTATAACAATCTTATTAATTACCCTAAAGGAAGTTTAGTTGACAATGGCAAAAATATCCCTTTTATTTCGAATCTTTTCAGTGTTAATTTTTACGTTTTCTGCGGTAAACATCAAAGCTAATGTGATGGTAGATATCTCTATTGTCAATCCTCAACACCATTATGCCAACGTCAGTATTGCATTTGACAAAGTTAATACTGCCCACGCTAACTTTCACTTACCTACTTGGCGTACAGGTAGATATGAAATTATCAATCTTGCTAATGGTATTCGTGAGTTCTCCGCTGTTGATAGTAAAGGTAATACGCTTGAATGGCTGAAGATAGATAAAGATACCTGGCAAGTGAAAAATACATTAGATAAAAAAATTACTCTCAGTTACCAAGTATATGCTAACCAACTTGGGCAAAGAACACGTCATATTGATGATAGTCATGCCTTTTTAGATGCTTCAACAGTGGTGATGTACCACGATGACTTTAGAAACGATAAGCATATTATTGATTTACATGTGCCTAAAAAATGGCGTAGTGTGTCTGGACTTGAAACGGGTAAAAATTCATTTTTTTCAGCACGTAAAAAACATCAATTTATTGCACAAAACTACGATGTGTTAGTTGATTCACCCATTGAAACAGGTATCAATGAGCATCATCAATTTAGTGTTGAAGGCCGTGATTATGAATTAGTTATTTGGGGCAAGGGTAATTACGATAGTGCTAAAATGGTAGCTGATTTAAAAATATTGGTACAACAAAGTAAGCATATTTGGCATGACTATCCTTTTAAACGCTATGTTTTTATGGTGCATGCAACGAGTGGAGCACGTGGTGCAACAGAGCATTTAAATTCAACAATTATTCAAACATCTCGTTTTAAGTTTTCACAGCGAAAAGATTACTTACGTTTTCTTTCAACAGCAGCTCATGAATTTGTGCATACGTGGAATGTAAAACAGTATCGCCCTAAAGGGTTAGTTCCTTATGATTATCAGCATGAAAATTATTCAACATTACTTTGGTTGAGTGAGGGGTCTACGAGTTATTTACAAAACCAACTGTTATTGCGTGGCGAGTTAATGTCTAGCACTGAGTTTCTTGATAACCTAGCAACCCGTATAACGGGGTACCTTCATAAACAAGGAAGACAAAGTCAAACTATTGCACAAGCAAGCTTTGACAAATGGTTAGAAGAGGGGGGGGATTATGACAACAACCACAGCGTTAATATATATTCAGAAGGCTTTTTAGTCTCTTGGTTATTAGATTTCTCTATTATGGAAAAAACAGCATTAGAAAAAAGTTATCGTGATGTTCATAATATACTTTATAAAGACTATAAAATTCCGAAGGGATTTGATGAAAATGACTTGTTAACCATATTAAAAACGGTAACTGATGATGACTATCAAACGTGGTGGCAAGAAAATATTCATGGCTATGCTAATGTTGATTTTAATGTTTTGTTAGCTAAAGCAGGTTTGACTATGTCTTATGGCAAGAAAGATAACTTAAACCAAGAGGCTTGGATAGGTATTAAAACAAAAGCGGTTAGTAGTGGTTTGGCAATAACTCATATTGAAAAAAATAGTCCAGCTTGGCAAGCGGGTCTTATGTTAGATGATATTGTTATCGCCATTAATGATTTACGTGTTATTGATAAAGATTTAAGTACAAGGTTAAAAAACTTTAAGCCAGATGATGAAATCCGAGTTACTTTTTTCCGTAGAGATGAGCTAGCCACAAGTACAATACAATTAGGTAAAATACCTAAAGGGAAATTAAAAGTTGTCCCTGTTTTAGAGGCTAGTGATGAACAAAAGGCCTTTTTTAAACATTGGACTGGGCTTGAATTCCCCGTTGACAATACGGACATTATGACAGAATAACCGTATTATTTGTTTATACCCAAATCACTTGAAACGAGCATCTTGAGGTGGTTTGGGTTTATAATACCAAGTTGATTAAGTTCTTTCCCATTCAGCGAGAATTAAAAGACTTAGAGGCAAGGCATTGATTGAAGAGAATGGTCATTCCCTTGTCAAAATCAATAACGCCGCATATAAGCCTTTACTTTTTATTAGGTACTCGCCCTTTGGGAGTTCATTAGCAAACTGATAACATCA
>Ga0193956_1000094_pt1 | contig 37952 bp, 32 predicted proteins | sample BB_7_MG_FD_140358 | JGI IMG/M metagenome (GOLD analysis project Ga0193956, IMG submission 140358) | Microbial mat bacterial communities from the Broadkill River, Lewes, Delaware, United States - BB_7_MG | ecosystem: Environmental > Aquatic > Freshwater > River > Microbial mats | place: USA...
AACTGACAATGTACAAGAGAAGGTTCAAGAGAACGCTCAAGATAATATTCAAGCAAATGCCCAAACAAATGCCCAAGATAAGACTCCAGCAAAAGAGGCTACTGCTGATGACGATAGCGACACTGAAATAACTGATCCTGATGATATTGATGCTTTATTAGAGTCAATGAATATAGATGTTCCTGATAATATTAATGAGATAGCAAGTGCTAAGGATCTTGTTGATACTTCAGAAACAGAGAATAGTGAAGCAGATAGTCTCTCTGCGATTAATAAAAACCGAGAGAAAATAGAAAGCTTAACTGAAGCGTATATTGCACCACTATTATCAACAGATTTTAGTGATATTTTAGCGAAATCTCCCGAAAAAGAGTCAACGAACGATGAGCTAATAAATGAAATTGAAAATGAAGAGTTTGATATTGACGAACTTATTGCTGAGGCTGAGCAGTCAAATGAAAATGCTATTGAAGAAGAACTTGATATAGGTGACGATATACTCTCAGGTGCTTTTGATGAAGCAGCGTTAGCAAAACTGTTGAATGAAGATGAAGAGGGAAATGAGGCTGAACAACCAACGGAATTATCTCCTGACTTTTCTGACCAAAATGTTCTTGCTGGCTTGCTCAATGATGATGAATACCGTAATGAAGAAATATCAGAAGCCAATGAAATTAATGATATTCAAGAGCTAGACAACTTAAATTTTGATGAACTTTTAGCAAACATAGAAGAAGAGTCGAGTGTTGCTAACAAGGCTGCAAACTTTAATCAAGCAACTGAGACTGTTGATGATTTTACTTTAGACGACTTTGATAATTTTAATGCCAAGGCAAACACTTCTAATAGCTTTGGTGAGCAGAATAAGGATAATGGTACAGAGTTTGTTTCAGTTGACTCCCTACTGACAGCGAGTCAAGATGAGGTAAGTTTTGGTGAACCATATAACAAAGCTAATATTGATGTCGGTTTAAATGAGTTCCCAGAATTTACTAAAGATATTAATCCTATTGATGTTGACCTTGATGAAAATGGCATTGCTGCAAAGTTAGATTTAGCTAAAGTTTATCTTGAAATAGGTGATGAAGATAATGCCGAGGTTATTTTAAAAGAAGTTATTAAGTTAGGCGATGCTCATCAACAAGCAGAAGCTGAGAAGCTACTAAAAGACTTGTAATTATCACCTTAATAGCATTGCCTTAACACTATAAAATAATAGATAATGCGCCTCTCTGACTAAAGTGGTGTTTTAAGAGGTTAGCATGCGTTATGCGTTAGGCATCGAATACGATGGTAAAAATTATTGTGGCTGGCAAAGGCAAAAAAGTGTTGTTAGCGTGCAACAAAAGCTGGAACAAGCGCTATCAAAAGTTGCAGATGAACCTATTGAAGTAATTTGTGCTGGTCGAACTGATACTGGTGTTAATGCGACTAATCAAGTTGTTCATTTTGATACCTCTAAAATAAGAAAAGATGTCGCTTGGACCTTAGGTGTAAATACCCATTTACCTAAGGACATAGCGGTAACTTGGGTAAATGCGGTTGATGATGAATTTCATGCCCGTTTTAGTGCCACTGCTAGACGGTATCGCTATATTATTTACAATAATAGATTACGGCCAGCGATTCTTAATTATGGTATTAGTCATTGTCATTATCCTTTAGATGAACATTTAATGCATCAAGGCGCACAACATCTAGTAGGGAAGCATGATTTTACTAGCTTTCGTACTGTTCATTGTCAATCACACTCTCCCGTTAGAACTATACAACACTGTAACATAACACGCCGTGGTGAATATATTATAGTAGATATAAAAGCGAATGCTTTTTTACATCATATGGTACGCAATATTGTTGGTAGTTTAATGCGTGTTGGGCAATCTCAAGAAAGCACACTATGGATCAGAGAAGTACTTGAGCTTAAAAATCGTTGCATGGCCGGTATGACAGCACCACCAGAAGGTTTATATTTTGTTGAAGTTGATTACCCTGAGCAATATGCGCTTCCTAAAAGACCATTTGGACCACTTTTTTTAAGTTAATAATATAATTCTTGAAAATAATTAACAAAGCAGACCTGTTTTTATATAAAATATGGGATAAAGTGTGTTTTAATTCTCGGTTATATTTGTTATCACATTCAATTTGATTATTTGTTATTTCATTCTCAACAAAAAATCTATTTATATTCGTTGCAATAGGCAAAAATAAAATTATGAGCTGGATTGAAAAAATTCTCCCAAAAGCAAAATCTACCCAAAAACGCAATATTCCTGAAGGTGTTTGGAGTAAATGTACTTCATGTAATGCGGTATTGTATAAAGTTGAGTTAGATAGACAAATTTCTGTCTGTCCAAAATGCGATCATCATATGCGCATTAGTGCGCGTAAACGCATTGACAGTTTTCTTGATCAAGATAACCGACAAGAGCTAGGTGAAGAATTTGAAGCACAAGATATCTTAAAATTTAAAGACTCTAAACGTTATAAAGATAGACTCAGTGCTGCCCGCAAAAGCACTGGTGAAAAAGATGCTTTAGTAGTGATGAAAGGTGAATTACATGGTATGCCTGTTGTTGCAGCAGCATTCGAATTTTCATTTTTAGGTGGTTCTATGGCGTCTGTAGTTGGTGCCCGTTTTGTTAAAGGTGTTGAGTATTGTTTAGAGCATAATGTTCCGTTTATTTGTTTTTCTGCTAGTGGTGGCGCGCGTATGCAAGAGGCGTTATTCTCATTAATGCAAATGGCAAAAACGAGTGCAGCATTAGCGAAAATGAGTGAAAAAGGCCTTCCTTATGTGTCAGTGTTAACTGATCCTACAATGGGTGGCGTTTCAGCCAGTCTTGCCATGTTGGGTGATATTAATGTTGCCGAACCTAAAGCACTAATTGGCTTTGCTGGCCCTCGAGTTATTGAGCAAACGGTACGTGAAAAATTGCCAGAAGGCTTCCAGCGAAGTGAGTTTTTACTTGAAAAAGGTGCGATTGACATGATTGTAGATCGTCGAAATATGCGAGAAACTTTAGCACGTATGTTAGCCAAATTTATGGGGCAAGATAGTCCTTTATAAACTCGAGACAAGTACAACCTTATGTTAAAACACAATGAAAGCCATTCTAAAGATTTTAAAAGTCTTAATGAATGGCTTTATTATTTAGAAACCATTCATACTACCGAAATAGATCTTGGCCTATCACGTATAAGTCAGGTAGCTAAACGCTTATCTATTGATTTTAGTTTTGCGCGTGTTATTACGGTTGCAGGCACTAATGGTAAAGGTACCACCTGTGCTTTTTTAGAAAATGCCTTGCTTGGTGAACCAGTCTCAAGTGATTTGAATATTGATGAAGAAGAGTGCGCTTTAACTCAAAGTGTAGCAGTATATTCGTCACCACATATTGAGCACTTTAACGAACGGTTACGTATTAATAAGTGTAATGTTGATGATCAATCACTTATTAAGGCATTTAAAGAAATAGAAATTGCAAGAGCTGATATTTCACTTACCTATTATGAATATACTACCTTAGCTGCTTTTCTAGTGCTAATGGCAGTTAAGCCAGAAGTTATTATTTTGGAAGTAGGTTTAGGCGGACGTCTCGATGCCACCAATATTATTGATGCTGATGTTGCCGTTGTTACAACCGTGGACATTGATCATCAAGCCTTTTTAGGAAATGATCGAGAAACCATTGGCTTTGAAAAAGCAGGTATTATGCGAGGAAATCAACATATTATCATTGGTGATCCTAATGCACCGCAATCAGTGTTAAATTATGCTAATAAGGTTAATGATGAACAAGAATATAATAATCAAGCCGCAGCATATAAAAAGATAAAAGTGAGAAATAGAGATTTTTTCAACATTTTACCAACATCCTCTCACAGTCAATGCTCATCAAATTGGCAATGGCTGTATAAAGAATTTGATAGTGAAGGTCATGAAATTGAGTTTTGTTTGAATGATCTGAACAATACAAAAATTCCTCAAGACAATGTTGTTACTGCGTTGATGGTGTTAAAGCAGCTTGGTATAAAGCTAACATCAAAGAAAGTGAATGCACTGATTAACCAAACGCAGGTAGCTGGCCGAACCGAGCTGTTTAAAGCGCCTGTATTTAATAAAAGTGCTCTTGATGACCATGAGATTATAACATATAAACTAAACAGTGATGTTATGCTTGATGTCGGGCACAACCCGCATGCAGGAAGATATTTAGCCGCAAAGTTAACTCAATTTAAATCTCAAAATCAGTATCAACGCATAATTGCAGTTGTTGGTATGTTAGCAGATAAAGATATTGCTAATACATTATTGCCTTTTCAAGGAATTATCGATGATTGGCATGTCGCTTCATTATCAGTCCTTAGAACCGCCTCATCTGAACAAATGGTAACTCAATTATCTAGTTTTACTAAATCCATCAATTGTTTTGACAATATTACTCAGGCATTTAAAATGGCTAATCTTAAAGCTGAGTCAACTGATTTAATTCTTGTTTTTGGTTCATTTTATACCGTTGCCGAAATCAGACAGCTTATAATTTAATTTCTTGTTTAAATTACTTGGAGTATCGTTTGTCTACACCGTTTCAAAATCGTCTTGTTGGTACTATTATTGTCGCTGCAGCAATTATTATTTTTCTGCCTGATATACTTGATGGTAAAAAAAACTCAAATCAAGCTGACTTCGATGCCATTCCAAAAGCGCCAACCTTTACGGGAAAGTTAACGAACAAAACATTTCCAGAAGAAAAGTTAGTGTTGAAAGAAGAAGCGACAATTTTTAATGAAACAGCCAAAGATGAACAGTTGCTCAAAAAAACTAAGTTGCCAAATGAACAAAGCACGCCAGATTTGACTAATGAAAACAGTCAAACGTCAAGTGAAACTAAAGTAACACCAGCGACTAAAGCAAAATCAATAACAAGCAATGGCACTTCAATCGCTAAAGCTAGCTCAGCAATAGAAAAACCAGATTTAGGGCAGCAACCAAACGAAGCCGTCAATAAAGAAGCTTGGGTTATTCAGTTGGGAAGTTTCAGGCATAAAACTAATGTTGCTGAACTGGTTGATAAACTGAAAAAAAATGGTTATACCGTTTTCACAAAACCTATACAAACTAAAAAAGGTACGTTAACTAAAGTTTTTATTGGACCTGAATTAAATAAAACCTCTTTGTCTGGTAAGCTGCCAGCGTTGAAAGAGTTAACAAATGTGCAAGGAAAGATCGCCCGCTTTTATTCAGGTAAATAAGTGCGCTGAAATCAAAAAAGTTAGGCATTTGTATTTTGATTCTGGTAGAATGCGCGCCTCTAATCAATGAGAAACTTAAATTATGGTTTGGATAGATTACGCCATTTTGACAGTAATAGGGTTATCAACACTAATTAGCTTAGTGCGAGGCTTTGTAAAAGAAGCTTTATCATTAACTATTTGGATCAGTGCCTTTTTTATTGCCAGTACTTTTTATGGAAATTTAGCCAACCTTCTTACCAATATTTCAGATCAATTCTTGCGTAATGCCGCGGCAACAGCAATTTTATTTATTTCTACGTTAATTATGGGCGCTTTAGTTAGCTACCTTATTGGGCAACTAGTAAGTAAAACAGGATTGTCAGGTACAGATCGTGTTTTAGGTTTAGTATTTGGCGCATTACGTGGGGTGTTAATTGTTGCTGCTTTGTTATTCTTTATGGATGCCTTTGCAGGGGTTAATACAAGTGATTGGTGGAAAAATTCACAACTTATACCAGAATTTACTTTGGTTGTGGAATGGTTCTTTGAGTATCTTAAGCAATCATCAAGTTTTCTAACTTAGTGATAACAATTAACATTATTTACTAAGTTCAAGCGGAGAAAAATTCATGTGTGGTATTGTTGGTATTGTTGGTAAAACTGCGGTTAATCAATATTTGTATGACGGGTTAACAGTTTTACAGCATCGCGGACAAGATGCTGCTGGTATTGTGACTATTCATGACGATACCTTTCGTCTTAGAAAAGGAAATGGTTTAGTTAAAGATGTTTTTCATACGCGTCATATGATGCGCTTGCAAGGCAATATTGGTATTGGTCATGTACGTTATCCTACAGCTGGTACTTCAAGTTCATCAGAGGCTCAGCCCTTTTATGCTAACTCACCTTATGGTATATCGTTAGCCCATAACGGTAATTTAACAAATGCAGAAGAGCTAAAATATTGGTTAAATACCAAAGCTCGCCGTCATGTTAATACTACATCAGACTCAGAATTATTATTAAATATTTTGGGTCATGAATTACAACAAAGTGATAATATCAAATTAACACCAGATGATATTTTTACTGCTGTTTCTAATGTACATGAACGTGTGCGAGGAGCTTATGCCACCGTTGCCTTAATTATAGGTTATGGCATGGTAGCATTTCGTGATCCAAATGGTATTAGACCATTAGTTTTTGGTAAACGTGAAACAGAAAATGGTGTTGAATACATGATCGCTTCTGAATCGGTTGCGCTTGATGCTTGTTCATTTAAATTTGTTCGAGATGTGGCACCAGGAGAAGCTATCTTCTTCTCAGAAAATGGGCAAATTCATAGCCATCAATGTTCTAAAAATCCTGTATATAGCCCGTGTATTTTCGAATATGTATATTTTGCTAGACCAGACTCAACCATTGATAAAATTTCTGTTTATGCTGCTCGGGTTGAAATGGGTACTAAATTAGGTGAGAAAATTGCGAAAGAGTGGGATGATATCGATATTGATGTGGTTATCCCTATTCCCGAAACATCGTGTGATATTGCATTACAAATAGCTAAACAATTAGATTTACCTTATCGTCAAGGCTTTGTAAAAAATCGCTATATAGGACGTACTTTTATCATGCCAGGGCAAGAGCAACGTAAAAAATCTGTTCGCCAAAAATTGAATGCCATTAGTGCAGAATTTAAAGGAAAAAATGTTTTACTTGTCGATGATTCTGTTGTTCGTGGTACAACCTCAGAGCAAATCATTGAAATGGCAAGAGCTTCTGGGGCTAAAAAAGTGTATTTTGCTTCTGCGGCACCTGAGATTCGTTTCCCTAATGTTTATGGTATTGATATGCCAAGTGCAAACGAGTTAATTGCTCATGGGCGTGATGTTGATGATGTGTGTGATTTAATTGGCGCAGATAAATTAATCTTTCAGTCAATTGAAGATTTAGTGGCTGCAATTAGAATTGGTAACCCTGAAATACAACGTTTTGATACGTCAGTTTTTGATGGGATTTATGTTACCAATGACATTGATAACACCTATTTAGAAAAGCTTCATGCGCTTAGAAATAATAGTAGTAAAGAGTCTTCTGATAAGAATGCTGACTCTGTTATTGATATGCATAATGAAGGTGCAGAATAAACAATAGCTAATGCTTCAATTGATAAAAATAGCGAGTAAACTTTGATAAGTTACTCGCTACTTGTTAATGAATTTACCTAGTACTTACCTACCAAGACAACTAGTGAACATATTCAGGGCCAAAACCCATAGTCCACATTACAGCACTAAAAGCCATAATACCTACTAATAACACTAAACCGCAAGTTACCACCGAACTTGAGTAGATAAATCCTTTATCCTCGGGAATGTTCATCATAATAGGTACACCAGAATATAATAAGTATATTGAGTAACTAACCCCAACAAGACCTACTAAGGCAACAAACCAAAGTACAGGGTACAATGCAGCTATACCTACCATAAACATTGGTGTTGCAGTATACGCTGCTAGCTCAAGTGATTGAATATAGCTTGGATTTGAATCAAACGTTTTTGCCATCCATTGAATTAAGTAAGCGAGAGCAAATACACCAATAACTAAAGCAAAGTACATGGCAATAGCCATTAGTTGCGCACTGTTTTGGCTAATCATAATAGGTTCACCAACCCCTATTGTCCAACCTATATGTGCTGCTGCATAATAGCTGCAAATAGTAGGGATTAATGCTATTGCAAGTATATGCACCATACTATACATAATACTTTCATGTTGTTTCTCGATAGTTTGCCATTCATCTTTTGGGTGAGCGTATAAACCCCAAATGTGATTTAATATCATAATAATATCCTTTGCGAAGTCCCCAATAAAATATTTAGCCATTTGTTAATTGAGTTTTGTTTGCTAAATATACATTCAACGATAATTATTTTTATTATCGATATCTTATTTATGGGAGATGATAGAGCATTCGTCAAGCTTTGATTGAAAAATAGACTGTAAAACACGAAAATAATTTGTTTTTATACTGAATATAGTTGAGATTTATTTTACTTATTCCTTTTAAGTATAATGTTTGCTTTATAATCCAAGATGATTTGTTTAATTAAAATATCTTAATCAAGAAATTTTAATTCTAACTATTTTCATTATTTCTATATCAAAACCAGCAATTTTTTCGTTATCGGGATAATAAGTAATATTTACCCGCTGCCCTTTTAAGCTTTTATATAATTTTTTTCTTTTATATTTAAAAGGCACATTTATGTTTTCAAGCATGAGTGTATTGATAAACCAATCACCCGACTCTCGCTGTACATGTGACATTACCTTAATGTTATCTGTGTGAATGAGTTTTTTATGTTGCTCAATTAACTGTTTTACTGCTTTGTTGGACGGTTTACTATATTGAGGTGAATGATCCATAGTTGATTAAAAAATGTGAAAAACAGTTCACCATTCTCTCAAATAATGGTTAGTTAGAATAGGGTGTTTGTTTATTTTTATAGATAAACATTGATCTAGTGTAGTCAAAGTAATGGTTAAACAGTTAGAATATAAGCATAAAACATTACCTGTATCGATTGATGAATACTGAAGAACTATTAAACCCAATTAAGTCTTTTTTGCAGTGTGAAACACCACAAGAGTGGATTGATAAAGCAGTAAAACCTGAAAGCTTACCTGTTATTTTATTAGATCATCTCGTGTGTGAATTAAAAGCCGCTCAGACAGGAATGTGGCTTATACGCAAATATGCTGTAGATAAACAAAGTGGTCAAAATCTTTTAAATTGGTTAGAACCATACGAAAGGTTTGTGTATAAAAAAGAGGGAACGCTTGAAGATTTAGCGACAAAGTTAAAATTTTCAAAATCGATTGTACCAAAAAATAATACTCCAATAGGACAAGACCTAATTGATAAAATGGTATTGCTGATTAAAGAAGAGTTGCATCATTTTTATCAAGTGTTGGAAATAATGAATGCGCGCAATATTCCCTATGAAAATATTAGTGCTGGACGCTATGCTAAAGGCATGATGAAACATGTTAAAACTCATGAACCTGAAACACTTATTGATAAACTGATCTGTGGTGCTTACATAGAAGCTCGTTCTTGTGAACGTTTTGCTAAATTAGCACCATACCTTGATGATGAATTAAATAAGTTCTACATATCTTTACTTCGTTCAGAAGCGAGACATTATGAAGATTATTTATCACTTGCTCAAAAAGTAGCTAATGGAGATATTTCAGAAAGAGTTCAGCATTTTGGAAAAGTAGAAGCCGAATTGATTTTATCAGAAGATAAAGACTTCAAGTTTCATTCAGGCGTACCTGTATAACACCATATATAGCATAAACCTTAACTTAAATTATTATCCGTTAGTTTGAGCTAATGGTTGGTTTAATAACTTCATGCTTGTGGGAGTTACTTTTAACCAGGCACCTTGCTCATACCAGTCCCCCAAAACTATGCGTTGCGCTGTTTTACCGTTAGCGGTTAAATGATGAATAGCAGGTCTATGAGTATGGCCATGTATTAATAGTTGACTTTGGTAACCTTCTAAACAGTCAACAACTTCAGATTCAGTAACATCCATAATGTCTTGCGGTTTGATCGATGTAGCAGCTGCACTTTTTTTACGGTAATTAGCCGCCATTTTTTTTCGTACCCATAGTGGTAGACTTTTTACCATAGCTTGCCACCACCATGAGCGCGATTTTTTTCGAAAATTTTGATAGGCAATGTCGCGTGTGCATAGGGTATCGCCATGCATAATAACAACGTTTTGCCCGTATAAATCAATTAAATCAATTTCAGGTAATAAAATCATGGAAGACTTCTTTGCAAAACGCTTACCTAATAAAAAATCTCGATTACCGTGAATATAATAAATTGTAGTGCCAAAGCTTGAGAGAGTTCTCAATGCTTTGGCGATAGTTGCTAAATAAGCACTGTCATCATCATCACCAACCCAAACCTCAAACAAATCACCCAGAATATAAAGTGTTTGTGCTTGTATCGCCTCATTTTTCAAAAAACGTAAAAAACAGGCGGTAATATCAGGTCTGTTTTGCGCTAAATGTAAATCGGCAATAAAGTAAGTAACGGATTTTTGGGAGTTTGGCATTATTAATAATCTATATTGCTTAATTTAAGAGGGAAATAGTTATTCAACGGTAGCTGATTCAATCACAATATCGTCTTTTGGTACATCACCATGACCAAACATATTGCCTGTTTCAACAAGTGTCATTTTGTCAACGACATCCATGCCTTCAACTACTTCACCAAACACACAGTAGCCCCAACCTTGCACAGATTCATTTTTAAAATCTAAAAAGTCATTGTCTGTTAAGTTAATAAAGAATTGAGCAGAAGCTGAATGTGGTTCTTGGGTACGCGCCATTGCCAATGTGCCACGTTTGTTACCTAAACCATTGTTTGCTTCGTTTTGAATACTAGCACGGGTTTCTTTTTCTTCTAAACCAGGAGCAAAACCACCACCTTGCGCCATAAATCCTTTAATTACACGATGAAAAATGGTGCCATTATAATGACCTTCTTCTACATACTGTTGGAAATTTTTCGCTGTAATTGGTGCTTTATCAAAGTCTAATTCAATCTTAATATCACCAAGGGTTGTTTTAAAAATAATCATAGGGGTTCTCATCTACAAAAAAAGTAGCCAAATTGTACGCTAAGTTGAGATAAAGTGCATCTGCTATGGTGATTCAAAACGAAGCATGGGTTACAATCAATTTTTATTGTTGGTAATCATTATTTTTCATTGGAGTCGTAAACCCTCATGTTGCAGATATACAATACTTTAACCCGTAAAAAGGAAGTTTTTACCCCTATCAACCCAGGTAAAATAGGATTGTATGTTTGTGGTTGTACCGTTTATGATTTATGCCATATTGGGCATGCACGTACTTATATTAGCTTTGATAATATTGCTAGGTACCTACGTTTTTCGGGATATGAGGTTAATTATGTGCGAAATATTACCGATGTTGAAGATAAAATTATTAATCGTGCTGCTGTAAATAAAGAGACACCAGAGCAATTAACCGAACGTACCATAGGTTACATGCATGAAGATTTTGACGCTTTAAATATAGAGCGTCCAAACCTTGAACCACGAGTAACCACACACATGAATGAAATTATTGCGATGATTGAAAAGTTAGTTGCAAAAAAACATGCCTATGTTGCGGGTGAAAATGCCGAATTAACTGGGCAAGGGGATGTGTTATTCAATGTTTCTAGCTATGCTGATTATGGTAAGCTGAGCGGACAAAACCTTGAGCAGCTACAAGTAGGCTCTCGTGTTGAAGTGGATAATAATAAAAATAATCCTCTTGATTTTGTTTTATGGAAATCAGCAAAGCCTGGCGAACCAAGTTGGTCATCACCTTGGGGGGAGGGAAGACCTGGTTGGCATATTGAATGTTCTGCCATGAATGCTAAGGAACTTGGTCATCATTTTGATATTCATGGGGGCGGCTCAGATTTACAATTTCCTCATCATGAAAATGAAGTAGCCCAAAGTTGCTGTGCTCTGGATACTCCATACGTTAATTATTGGATGCACACGGGTATGGTGCAAGTAGATCAAGAGAAAATGTCCAAATCGCTTGGTAATTTTTTCACTATTCGTGATGTCCTCGCTCAATACGATGCTGAAACAGTGCGTTTCTTTTTAACTACAGGGCATTATCGAAGCCAATTAAATTACTCAACCGATAATTTAAACCAAGCCAGAGCATCCTTAGAGCGTATTTATACTGCGTTAAGAAGTATTGAGATAGATAATGACTTTGTTTTGGATAAATCAAACACTTATGTACAACAGTTTTGTCAGGCAATGGATGATGATTTTAATACACCACAAGCGATTGCCGTGTTATTCGAAATTGCAAAAGAACTCAATGTAGTAAAAGAAAAAAATCACCAACAAGCAAGTAAACTTGCAGGTACCTTAAAAACATTAGGGGGTGTGCTTGGTTTACTTCAACTGGATCCTGAAAGCTTCTTACAAGGGCAGAATGATGATGGCGAAGTTGCTGTTATCGAAGCACTAATTGCGCAACGTAACCAAGCACGAATAGATAAAAATTGGGCTCTTGCTGATCAAGCACGTGATAAGTTAATTGAAATGAATATTGTATTAGAAGACAGCGCAGGAAAAACTACCTGGCGGAAAAATAGCTAAATAGCTAGGTTATCTATTTAAAGTGTACAAACCTGTTTGTACACTTTTCATAAAGGTGATTTTTATTTTCCAAATTGTTCGCACGCAATGAAGGTGTTTTCAATTAAACTCGCTACAGTCATCGGCCCTACACCACCAGGAACTGGTGTAATAAAAGCCGCCTTTTCTTTAGCTGCATCAAAATCGACATCACCAATAAGCTTGCCTGATTCTAAGCGATTAATTCCCACATCTATCACAATTGCACCATCTTTAATCCATTCTCCAGGAATGAAAGCTGGCTTACCTACAGCAACTACAATTAAGTCGGCATTTCTAACTTTACTTTCGAGATCTTTTGTAAATCGATGCGTTGTTGTTACTGTGCAGCCCGCTAGCAACAGTTCAAGTGTCATTGGCCGACCAACAATATTTGATGCCCCTACCACTAAGGCATCTAAACCATGAGGTTTAACACCTGTAGACTCTATCAGTGTCATTATACCTTTTGGTGTACAAGGTCTTAAGCCAGGAAGGCGTAAGGCAAGTTTACCAACGTTTGATGGGTGGAAACCATCCACATCTTTTTCTGGAATTATTTGCTCAATAATTAAATTAGCATCTAAACCAGCAGGTAAGGGAAGTTGTACTAAAATACCATCAATGACATCATCATTATTTAGTTCATCAATTAAAGTACATAACTCATTTTGAGTCGTGGTTTCTGGTAAATCATAAGAACGAGATACAAAGCCAACTTCTTCACATGCTTTACGTTTGCTACCTACATAAACTTGAGAGGCTGCATCGCAACCAACTAAAATAACAGCTAGGCCTGGCGCTCTTTGGCCGTTACCTATACGTAAGCTAACTTTTTCTTTAATAGAGTCGCGGAGTTGTTTGGCAATAGCCTTGCCGTCAATTAATGATGCCGTCATAATACTTATATTGTAACCTTGAATATATTAATGGAGTTAATACGCTAATGAAGTAGCGCTATTTTGCCATAAACCCTACGTTAGTAATAGCGAAGAGTTAGAATAAATTTGAATGTATAGCTTATACAACTATATTACGAGCAGTTATTATTATGTCATATAAATATACTGCTTTTTGTTACTCTTGATGCCACTAATTAAGCAAGTTGCATTAAAAGTAAACGAACACGTTTTTTTTTATAAAAAAAGTTTGACTGAACTCGTTCAACTCGGTAATATCCGCACCCGTTGAAGACAGCTAATTTAATTGGTTTGTTTTTAACATATATCGGTGATTAGCGCAGCTTGGTAGCGCACTTGGTTTGGGTCCAAGGGGTCGCAAGTTCGAATCTTGCATCACCGACCACTTTTTCTTTCTTAGGTAATAAGGAAGAGCAAGTATTGGTTTGGGTGTCATCAAGTTCAGTCACAAGTTTGAATTTTATAACACTGACGACTTTTTAGTTTATCATTTATATCATTTGTATAAATTGAAAAGTGAATGCTTTTGTAGGTAATGTGCGCCCTTAGCTCAGCTGGATAGAGCAACGCCCTTCTAAGGCGTGGGTCGTAGGTTCGAATCCTACAGGGCGTGCCATAGTTAACATTAAGTATGAAATGTATTATGGTGGCTATAGCTCAGTTGGTAGAGCCCCGGATTGTGATTCCGGTTGTCGAGGGTTCAAGTCCCTTTAGCCACCCCATTTTTTTCTTCATCCCTTGAAGCGAAAGAATGAAGTTTTAAATCGGTGATTAGCGCAGCTTGGTAGCGCACTTGGTTTGGGTCCAAGGGGTCGCAAGTTCGAATCTTGCATCACCGACCACTTCTTTTATGGTTATTCCCTTACTATCTAGATAATTTCAAACATAAAATTAGTCATTAAAGTTTACAAAGACATTTTATAAAAGTGTCGAAATTTTGTTGATTGTTAAATAACTTTTTTTATTACTATCCACACTTATGTTAGTACATCATTCCCGCTATAAACTTGCCCTTGCAACTTCTTTTATGTCTAGCTATAATTCCGCGTCATAAATTTTAACCGTTCGTATGAGCAAGGCACTTTTTTTACTTCTTTTATAGAAGAGAAGCAAGTAAGGTTAGTGCATTATAAGAAAGCGTAACACGCTAAGTTTTGAGGTATATAAATGCAAGTTTCAGTTGAGACTACACAAGGTTTGGAACGTCGTTTGACTATTTCTGTTCCAGCCGAAACAGTAGATGTTGAAGTTAAAAATCGTCTTCGTCAAGTGAGTAAAACCCAGCGTATTAACGGTTTCCGTCCGGGCAAAGTTCCACCATCAGTGATCCAAAAGCGTTATGGTAAATCTGTACGTCAAGAAGTTGCGGGTGAAATCATGCAACGTAGTTTTGTTGATGCCATCGTTGCAGAAAAAATCAACCCAGCGGGTCGCCCATCATTTGTAGCTAAAAGCAATGAAGATGGTAAAGAGTTAAAATTTGAAGCAACGTTTGAAGTTTATCCAGAAGTTGAATTAAATAATCTAGACAAAATTGTAGTTGAACGTCCAGATGTGGAAGTAACTGACGCAGATTTAGATGAAATGTTTGAAACGTTACAAAAGCAACATCAAACATGGAAAGAAAACAAGCGTAAAACTAAAAAAGGTGACAGATTAACACTTGATTTTACTGGCCGTATTGATGGTGCAGAGTTTGAAGGTGGTAAAGCTGAAGGTTTTGAACTTGAACTTGGCGCTGGTCGCATGATTCCTGGTTTTGAAAAAGAAATCACAGGTATGAAAGTTGGTGAAGAGAAAACAATTAAAGTGACTTTCCCTGATGACTACCATGCAGAAAACCTTAAAGGTAAAGAAGCTGAATTCGATATTGTTGTTCACAAAACTGAAGGTCCAGTGTTACCTAAAGTAGATGATGAATTTGCAAAATTATTTGGTATTGAAGAAGGTGGTGTTGACGCATTACGTGAAGAAGTTAGTAAAAACATGTCTCGTGAATTAACTCAAGCGGTTAAAGCTAAAGTTAAAAACCAAGTACTTGATGGTTTATTGGCTAGTCATGAAGTTGGGTTACCGTCAGCTTTAGTTGCGCAAGAAATAGACGTGTTACGTCAACAAGCAATGCAACGTTTTCAAGGACAAATGGATCCTAAAAACTTACCTGAATTACCAAATGACATGTTTAAAGAACAAGCAGAACGTCGTGTCAAAATCGGTTTGTTATTAGGTGAAGTAATCAAAGTTAACGAACTCAAAGTTGATAATGACAAAGTAAACGAGTTAATTGCTACTGCGGCTTCGGCCTATGAAGATCCACAAGAAGTTATTGAATACTACGCTAACAACAAAGAATTAATGCAACAAATGCAAAACGTTGCATTAGAAGAACAAGCAGTTGAGTTTTTAGTTGAAAAAGCGAAAGTAGAAAATAAAGAGACAAGCTTTAAAGATATTATGAACCCTGAAGGCAAGTAATATCGCTTTTTTATTGAAAAAAGCTTAGCAATCGCTTAGATTTAATGGCTTGTATGAATAACTCATACAAGCCATTTTTATTTGACTTATTATTACTCAATTAAAAAACTATCACGTATTTTATATTTAAGGGACGGAACACACTTGTTTAATTCTCAATTTAATTCACAGACAAACCCTCAAGATTCAGCTACAAGCCCTGAAAGTGCCTTAGTGCCTATGGTAGTAGAGCAAACAGCTAAAGGTGAACGTTCTTATGATATTTACTCAAGGTTACTAAAAGAACGTGTCATATTTCTATGTGGCCAAGTTGAAGACCACATGGCAAATTTAATTATTGCTCAATTATTATTTTTAGAATCAGAAAGTCCAGATAAAGATATTTTTCTTTATATAAATTCTCCTGGCGGTTCAGTAACGGCAGGCATGGCTATTTACGACACAATGAAATTTATTAAACCTAATATTTCTACTGTTTGTATCGGTCAAGCAGCCAGCATGGGCGCTTTTTTACTCTCTGGTGGTGAAAAGGGTAAACGTTATTGTTTGCCTAATGCGCGTGTGATGATCCATCAGCCTTTAGGTGGATTTCAAGGTCAAGCATCTGATTTTGAAATTCATGCAAAAGAAATTTTATTCATTAAAGATAAATTAAATCGTTTAATGGCTGAACATACAGGACAGCCTCTTGAGAAGGTTTCTCAAGATACTGACAGAGATAATTTTTTAAGTGCAGAATCTGCAGTTGAATATGGCTTAGTTGACTCCATATTAGAACAAAGAAACAGTTAATTTATTTTTAACATTCGTTGTAAAGTGAGTTTGAATGATTAAATATCACTTAAAAAATGGTTAAATTACTACTATGCTATAATTTATAACATAGTAGTAATTAGCAGAATTAAAGATTTGAGGTAGGGCATGACCGATATTAAAAGTGGTGACGGCGACAATGGTAAATTACTGTATTGTTCATTTTGTGGCAAAAGCCAACATGAAGTACGTAAGTTAATTGCTGGGCCATCAGTATTTGTATGTGACGAATGTGTTGAATTATGCAACGACATTATTCGTGAAGAAATAAAAGAAATTTCACCAAAAGAAGAAAAAGAAGCGCTGCCTTCTCCCATTGAAATACGTGAAAGCTTAGATGATTACGTAATTGGTCAAGATCATGCGAAAAAAGTACTCGCAGTAGCTGTTTATAATCATTACAAACGTTTGCGTAATGGTGATTCTCACAACGGTATTGAACTTGGAAAAAGTAATATATTACTTATTGGACCAACAGGGTCAGGTAAAACTTTATTAGCTCAAACATTAGCCCGATTACTTAATGTACCTTTTACTATGGCTGATGCAACAACACTAACCGAAGCGGGTTATGTTGGTGAAGATGTTGAAAATATCATTCAAAAACTTTTACAAAAATGTGATTATGATGTTGAGAAAGCTCAACGTGGTATTGTTTATATCGATGAAATAGACAAAATTTCTCGTAAATCGGATAATCCTTCGATTACGCGTGATGTTTCTGGTGAAGGTGTTCAGCAAGCTTTATTGAAATTGATTGAAGGTACTGTTGCTTCTGTACCGCCACAAGGGGGTCGTAAACATCCTCAACAAGAGTTCTTGCAGGTTGATACGTCTAAAATACTATTTATCTGTGGTGGAGCATTTGCAGGGTTAGATAAAGTAATAGAGCAACGTTGCCATACGGGTACAGGTATTGGTTTTGGTGCAGAAGTTCGTGGTAAAGAACAAGAAGTAACGTTAACTGAACGCTTGGAAGATGTTGAACCAGAAGATTTAGTAAAATATGGTTTAATTCCTGAGTTTATTGGTCGTTTACCTGTGCTTGCAACATTACGTGAATTAGACGAATCAGCATTAATTCAAATTCTACAAGAGCCTAAAAATGCGTTAACTAAGCAGTTTATGGCATTGTTCGATATGGAAAACGTTGAATTAGAGTTCAGAGAAGATGCACTGATTGCTATTGCAAGAAAAGCCATGGATAGAAAAACAGGTGCTCGTGGCCTACGTTCCATTGTTGAATCTGTTTTACTTGATACTATGTATGAGTTGCCATCAATGGAAAATGTCAGCAAAATAGTGGTTGATGAAACAACTATTCGAGGCGAATCAAAGCCTTTAGTTATCTACGATAGTCAGCAAGAACAGGCGGCATCAGAGTAGATATTAGTACAATTATTATTAAAAGAGCCTCAAAGGCTCTTTTTTATTTTTATGTCTTGTTGTTATAAACTTAAAATTCTCGCTTGTAAGTTTTCTATTGATCCCCATATAGTTTTTAATTAGCAATTTTCATAACTTTCCAAAGAGATACACATGACCGAAGAATTATCTAGTGTAGTTGAAATCCCCGTTCTTGCCTTAAGAGACGTTGTCGTTTATCCGCAAATGGTTATTCCTTTGTTTGTTGGACGAGAAAAATCAATCCGTTGTTTAGACCTTGCTATGGAAAATGACAAGCAAGTATTTTTAGTTGCCCAAAAGGATGCTGCTGTTGATGATCCTCAAGCGGCCGATGTTTATGATGTTGGGACAGTTGCAACAATTCTGCAAATGCTGAAATTACCTGATGGCACAGTAAAAGTCTTAGTCGAAGGCGTACAACGTGCGCATGTAACTAAATTTGTAGAAACAAAAGATTATTTTAGCGCTAATATTGATTTTTTAACTGCCGAAAATAAACCAGAAGATGATAACGAAGTATTAATTCGTTCAGCTATTTCTCAATTTGAAGGCTATGTAAAGCTTAATAAAAAGATCCCACCAGAGGTACTTACGTCTGTTTCTGGTATTGATGATGCTGAGCAACTTGCCGATACAATGGCAGCACACATGCCATTAAAATTAGCAGATAAGCAGAAAGTTTTAGAGATAGTTGATATTGTAAAACGCTTAGAACATTTAATGGCGCTAATGGAAGGTGAAATAGACTTATTGCAAGTTGAGAAGAAAATTCGTACTCGCGTTAAAAAGCAAATGGAAAAAAGCCAGCGTGAGTATTATTTAAATGAACAAATGAAAGCCATTCAAAAAGAGCTTAACGAAGGTGATGAAACACCTGACGAGCTAGAGCAAATGGCTAAGCGAATTGATGATGCCCAAATGCCAAAAGAGGCAAAAGATAAAACCTTAACTGAACTGCAAAAATTAAAAATGATGTCGCCGATGTCAGCAGAAGCCACAGTAGTGCGCAGTTATATTGAATGCATGATAAATGTGCCATGGAAAAAACGCAGTAAATTGAAACGTAACTTAGCTTTGGCACAAGAAGTTTTAGATAAAGATCATTATGGTTTAGACAAAGTAAAAGAGCGTATTTTAGAATACTTGGCGGTACAACAACGTGTAAGTCAACTTAAAGGACCTATTCTTTGTTTAGTTGGTCCTCCAGGGGTGGGCAAAACATCGCTAGGACAATCTATTGCTAAATCAACAGGTAGAAAATATGTACGTATGGCTTTAGGTGGAGTTAGAGATGAAGCTGAAATTCGGGGGCATCGTCGTACCTATATTGGTTCATTGCCAGGTAAATTAATTCAAAAAATTTCTAAAGTAGGCGTTAAAAACCCATTATTTTTACTGGATGAAATTGATAAAATGGCTTCTGACATGCGTGGTGATCCTGCCTCGGCATTATTAGAAGTGTTAGATCCAGAACAAAACTCTAGCTTTAATGATCACTATTTAGAAGTAGACTATGACCTGTCTGATGTGATGTTTGTTGCTACCTCTAATAGTATGGATATTCCTGGCCCATTACTTGACCGAATGGAAGTAATTCGTCTGTCAGGCTATACCGAAGATGAAAAACTTAACATCGCACGCAGTCATTTACTTAATAAACAGATTGAACGAAATGGTTTAAAAAATAAAGAAATTGATATTGACGATAGTGCTATTATTGGCATTATTCGTTATTACACACGTGAAGCTGGGGTTAGAAACCTAGAACGTGAAATTTCTAAATTATGCCGTAAAGCTGTAAAAGCTATTCTGTTAGATAAAAAACTGAAAAAAGTGGTTATTAATCAAGATAATTTAGATGAATATCTAGGTATACAACGTTTTGATTATGGAAAGGCTGATGATGAAAACCGTGTTGGTTTAGTCACTGGTTTAGCATGGACACAAGTTGGTGGTGAGCTTCTAACAATAGAAACAGCTTCTGTGCCAGGTAAAGGTAAGTTAACTTACACTGGTTCGTTGGGTGATGTAATGCAGGAATCTATTCAGGCTGCTATGACGGTTGTACGTAGTAGAACTGGAAAGCTTCGTATTAATGATAATTTTTATGAGAAACGTGATATTCATGTTCATGTGCCAGAAGGTGCTACACCAAAAGATGGCCCAAGTGCTGGTATAGGAATGTGTACAGCATTGGTATCAAGCTTAACAGGGAATCCTGTAAAAGCTGATGTTGCTATGACAGGTGAAATAACGTTACGTGGTGAAGTTTTAGCCATTGGTGGTTTAAAAGAGAAGTTATTAGCTGCTCATCGTGGCGGCATAAAAACAGTGATTATTCCTCATGAAAATGCGCGAGATTTAAAAGAAATACCTGAAAATGTTAAAGCAGATTTAGTTATTCATCCTGTAAAATGGATTGATGAAGTGTTGGCCATTGCTCTTGAACATCCCGTTGAACAGTGGAAGATAGAGTAATTTTTATCCTTAAAAAGTTGATTTTTTGGTATAAATTAGAAAAAAATGGAAAAAAAGTAAGAAAAAGTGAAATAAAGGCTTTTCAAACGCTGAAACTATGTTAAGTTAACTACGCTTATGTCGCTAGACCCCTTACTTAGTATACCTAAGAGGGATAAAACCCAATAGGTGTTGTTGATAATGGTCTAGACGTAATAGTATTTTTTGAAACTCGATGCTTGATGTTCAAAAAAAATAAATTAGATAATGTAAGTTTATTTTTGTAGGACGAACTTTTATTAAACTTTTTACTTAAGAAAGGTAAAGAGAAGTAAAGATAGCGTTGTAATAATAACAATTTAAGGGGTATACACTGTGAATAAATCTCAACTTATCGAGAAAATTTCTGAAGGCGCTGACATTTCAAAGGCTGCTGCGGGTCGCGCATTAGATTCATTTATTGGCGCTGTAACTGAAGAATTACAAAATGGTGAGCAAGTTGCTCTAGTTGGTTTTGGTACTTTCTCTGTACGTGATCGTGCAGCAAGAACTGGTCGTAACCCTCAAACTGGTGCAACTATCCAAATTGCTGCTGCTAAAATACCTGCTTTTAAAGCTGGTAAAGCATTAAAAGACGCTTGTAATGACTAATATCTAATGAATTGCTTTGGCAATTTTATTACATTATTACAATATAGTTAAAAACCACCTGTAGGTGGTTTTTTGCTTTTTTAATATTAATTAGAAATAGTATTAAGTTTTTTAATAAAATAAAAGCAATCTTACACTTCAAGCTGTGGTCTGCATCTGCTAGAATCGCGAGCAACAAAATATTATAACGTAAAGTATTGGTATTATTTATCGATTACAAGTTATCGATTACAAGTTATCGGTTTCAAGTTATTGGTTTAATAGATATTGGCTTTAGAGACAAAGAGACAAAAATGTTAGAAGATATTAGAGAAAGCTCTCAAGGCTTAACAGCGAAAATAATCCTTGGTCTTATTATATTAACCTTCGCTGTGGCGGGGATTGGTAGCTACACTAATTCTGTTGATACCTCGGTAGCAACAGTTAATGACGAAAAAATTAGCGAGCAAGAATTTAATAAAGCGTATCAAGCTCAACGTAACCGTATGGCGCAACAATATGGTGAAATGTTTGAGACTTTATCTAACGATAGTAATTATATGGCGAATTTTCGTCAAAGTGTTTTAGATAATTTAATCAACGAGAAGCTGATAGATCAAAGTGCACGAGATCTTTCTATACGTGTATCAGATGAGCGCCTTAAAGAAACAATTAGAGCAATGCCTGAGTTTCAGGTTGATGGTGTTTTTGATAATAATCGTTATTTAGCCATTATTAATCAAGCTGGTTTTTATCAATCATCAAACTTTCGTGATTATTTACGTGTAGAAATGACTCGTCGTCAATTATCGCAAGCTCTAGTTGGTACTGAATTTAATCTACCTTATCAAGAGACTTTACAACAAAAGTTGCAAAGTCAAACACGTAATATCCGCTTTGCTACAATTTCTGCGAATAAATTTAAAGCAGGAATTGATGTTAGTGAAGAAGAAATTAAAAACTATTATCAAGCTAACCAAGTACGCTTTGAGAATAAAGAAAAAGTGAAAGTTAATTTTATTCAGTTAAGTGTAGAAGATATTGCAAAAACTATTGACGTTTCAGATGAAGATGTTGCTACCTATTATCAAGATAATATAGCGAGTTTTACACAACCAGAACAACGTCGTGTTTCTCATATTTTAATTGCGTTTGATGAAGGAGATACTGAAAGCGAAGCTAATGCAAAGGTAGAAGCTGAAGCTCTACTCGCTCGACTTGCTCAAGGTGAAGATTTTGCAGCACTTGCAAAAGAATTATCAAGTGATACCTTTAGCGGGGAAAATGGTGGCGACCTAGAATATATTGAGCCAGGAGTGATGGACCCTGAGTTTGACGAAGCAGCCTTTGCACTTGAGTCGGTAGGAGATACAACTGAGTTAGTTAAAACAAGCTTTGGTTATCATGTAATTAAATTAACAGAATTGAATCCAGAAGTGATTAAAAGTTTAGCAGACGTTAAACCTGATTTGTACACTAAGGTAAGTGAGAATAAGGCACAAGAGAAGTTTTACACGCAAACACAAGAAATGGCTCGTATAAGCTTTGAATTCCCTGATAGCTTGGAAGATGCAGCAAATGAAGTGAATGCAAAAGTTGAAACGTCTTCATGGTTGTCACATAGTGGCAATGCGGCACCATTTGATAATCCAAATGTTGTAGAAGCTGCTTTCTCAGATTTGGTTTTACAAGACAACATGAACTCAGACGTGATTGAGGTCAGTGATACTGTTGCTATAGTACTTCGTTTAAACGAGTATCAGAAAGCAAATGTTAAACCTATTACTGAAGTTGAAGAGCAAATTAAAGCGATTTTAGTTTCACAAAAAGCAACAGAAAAAGCGCAAGCAGTTATTGATGAGCTGCTTGTTCAATTTAAAGCGGGTAACGACATTACTGAACAATTAACTCAAAATTATGCCAGCTTTACCACTAAAGAAAACGTGGCTCGTTATAGTGCTGATTTAGATCAAAGCATAACGAGAGAAGCTTTTGTACTTCCTCATCCAACAGAAGGTACTATTTCAGCCTCTACCGTGGCATTAAGCAATGGTGACTTGGCATTGGTTGAAGTGCAAGCGGTAAACGAGAATGTTGAAGTTGAAAATCCACAACTTTCGCAACAGCAAACGTCTCAATTGGCTCAGTCTGCATATAAAAGTTATATTGATTCATTGAAAGTTGATGCGCAAATTACTCGCAAGGCCATTACAGCGCCAATTAATAATTAACTCAGAATATTATTAATATAAGTAATTAGTAAAGAGTAGCGAATGTAATTCACTACTCTTTTTTTATACTTATTTAAAGTTTAGGTTTTAAAGCTTACCAAGGGGTTTTAGCTGAAAATTTTGATTCATTAGCAGTTTTTGCGTGATTTTATGCTGAGGTCTTCTCATTACTTCCATAGTTTTTCCTGATTCAACAACTTTCCCTTGAGATAACACCATTAATTCATCACTGAAATGACGAATAATACCTAAATTATGAGAAATCAAAATATAGGCTAATCCCATTTGTTGTTGTAGATCCAATAACAAATTAATCATTTGAGAGCGTAGGGATGGATCTAGTGCCGCTAATGCTTCATCTAATATGATAACCTGTGGTTGCAAAATAATAGCTCTAGCAAGTGATATACGCTGTTTTTGACCTCCTGAAAACATATGAGGGTAGAAGTTCATATGATCGCCAAGAAGGCCAACTTTTTGCAATGTAGATCTAATAAGATCTTTTCGTTTATCTTCGTTAAAAGGTGTATTGAGTTTTAATGGTTCGTCTAATAGCTGTAATATGGTTAAGCTAGGATTGAGTGTGGTGCCTGAATCTTGAAATATCATGCGTATATGCTGACATCTCTGCTTATAACTACCTTCGTGTAACTCTTGCCCGTTGAGAAAAATTCTTCCACTTGTTGCTTGTTCAGCCCCTACTAATAATTTAGCAAGCGTAGACTTTCCGGAACTTGTTTCACCTATAATTGCTAAGGTTTTATGTGCATCAATAGTAAATGAAATCGGTTCTAATACAGTTGTGCTTTCTTTATTTAACCAAAAGCCTCTGCGTAAGTAAGTTTTACTTAATTCTGTTACTTTTAGTAATTCAGTCATGTTTACAGACTTCCTTTATACCTTTTCGCTTCGGTTTAAGCGGCGTTAAGGGAAAATGACAGCTTACCTTATGACCATGAAAATTAGTGGCAGAGGGGGCTTTAACACAAGCTTGGTGTGCCCTTGGGCAGCGAGGGCCTAGCCTACAGCCTATAGGCAAGTGTTGCAAAAGAGGTATACTACCAGGTAAGGTCATTAACCTTGACTTAGCGGGCAAATGAAAATTAGCGCTTGGGCTGCTATCAACTAAGGCCCTAGTATAAGGGTGTAATGGCTTTTTGAATATTTGTTCAGTTGTGCCTGCCTCAACAAATTGCCCGCTATACATTACGGTAATTGTATGTGTCCAATGAGTTATATTTTCTAAATCATGACTGATCAATAATATGCCCATATTCTTTAGTTGATTTAAACTTGCTAACAATCTAAATATTTGGCCTTGGTTGGTATTTTCCATCGCTGCTGTTGGTTCGTCTGCTATCAGTAGTATGGGTTTTCTGGCTAAGGCTATCGCTATCATAACGCGCTGGCATAGTGCTTCTGTTAATTGATGAGGATAACTTTTTAAACAAATAGTGTGGCTTTTAATGCCGACCTTGTGTAATAAGCTAATAGCCGCAGCATGACGTTGTTGTTTTTTTTGCCAAAAAAAACCAGTAAAGGTACTTGTATCAATTGCTTCAGCTAGTTGGTTTTCAATAGTTGTTGTTGGATCTAAACAAGCCATAGGTTCTTGAAAAATCATGGCAATATCACGAGAAAGTAGCGCTTTGCGCTCTGGTATGGATAAACGCAACAGATCAATACCGCGCCAATGGAATCTATCTGCATGAACATGCCATTTATCATCTAATACACCAACAATAGCTTGAGCCAACAATGACTTTCCTGAGCCTGACTCACCAACTAAACCACGAACTTCGCCTTCTTTCATCGATAAACTGACTTTATCAACGGCTAAAATTCTTTGATTATCGCTGACTAACTCAATAGATAAATTTCTAATATCAAGTAAATTCATCATCTATCCTTACGTAATTTAAGCGCATGACGAATACCTTCACCAACAAGGTTTGTGGCAACCACTGCAAAAAGAATAGCTAAGCCAGGTAAATAGACTGTCCAAGGAGCTATATAAAATAAATCTAACCCATTGGCTAAAATTGCGCCCCATTCAGGTAGCGGAATTTGTGCACCCAAGCCCAAAAAACCTAAAGTGGCAATATCTAGAATAGCAGCTGATTGTGCCAATGTTGCTTGCCCCATAATTCTGTCTACAATATTAGGAAAAATAGAATAATATAAAACCCTAAATGGGCTAGCACCGTCAAGACGTGAAGCAAGTACATAATCTTTACGAGACTCTTCTTTTACCGCATACCGTGTAATGTGTATAAATTGGGGAATGAGTACTATAACCACTGCCCACACAGTATTACTGATACCAGGGCCTAATATAGCGACAATAATTATAGCTAATAATAACGATGGAATAGACAAGATAACATCAAGAAAGTGGTTAAGAAAGCTTGACTTTAATCCTGAAGTTAACGCAGATAATGAACCAATTACAACACCTATAACAAGTGAAAGTATAACGACGATAAAGCTCATGCCAAAGGTTAATGAGGTGCCATACATCAAGCGAGAAAGCATATCACGGCCTAATTCGTCGGTACCGAGTAAAAAACTTACATTACCATCTTCATGCCATGCTGGCGGTAAAAGCAACATGTTTAGTTGGCCATCTACGGGTGAATAGGGCGCTAAAATAGGCGCAAATATAGCGAGAATAATTAAAAATATAAAGCAACTGAAACCAGTCATAGCAACAGGTGTTTTACGAAATATTTGCCATAATTGCATGAAAGGGGAAGGAAAAATCTCTTCCATGTATATTTTATCACGAGCCATATTTATTACCTCGGGCTAGTGGGTTTAACGCCGCATAAATAAAGTCGGTTAAAATGTGTATTGTAAAAATAAAGCATGACAGCACTAATAAACCGCTTTGTATCGCGGTATAGTCCCGCTGGTAAATACTTTCAATTAACCAACGGCCTATACCAGGCCAACTAAAAATCACTTCTGTCACCATTGCTATAGTTACCAAATTGGCAAATTGTAAACCAACATGGCGAATAATTTTAATGAGTGCATTTCTAATAGCATGACGAAAAATGATTTGTTGAAAAGTTAACCCTTTTGCATTGGCAGCGCGAATATAACTCGTCTCTAGAACTTCAATCATGGATGTTCGGGCTAAACGAATAAAAATAGTTGCAGGAGCAACAGCAATAACACATGCAGGTAAAATTATATGTGAAGTGGCATCACTAAATGCTTGCCATTTATAGGGACTATCGCTAAGTAAAATATCAATAAATTGAATGCCAGTAATATGTTTTATTTCAAATAGTAAGCTAATTTGACCTGCAGAAGGAAGCCAACCTAAATTGATTGAAAAGGTTAAAATAGCGAGTATACCAAGCCAAAAAACTGGTATTGAATAGCCTATCATTGATATAGATAAAATAAGGTTGTCTGCTGTTTTATTGTGTTTTATTGCTGCAATAAAGCCAAGTGGAACACCGATAAACATGGCAATGAGTAAAGCAACTAAACTTAGTTCTATCGTTGCGGGTAGTAAATTCAGTACTTCTGAGCCAATATCTGATTGACTAGACATGGATATACCAAGATCGCCGTGAATTATGTGCTGTAAGTAAGCAATATACTGCCAAAAAATATTACTATCCGTTTGGTATGATTGTTGTATTTTTTCTAGTTGGTAGGGCGTTGCGTTAATTGCACCAGTAATATTAATGATTGAATCACCAGGAAATAAAAAACTTAAACTGAACGATAACAATGTTAACACCAACATAGTGAAAATGAATAAATTGAGTCGACGAATAGTAAAAATTAACATAACTAATTTTCACCTATTTGTGGTAAATCGACTTTATTTTCAGTCTTCATTATTTTTTTGATCTTTTTTAACGGGATAGTCTTGCTTGAGGAATAAAAGTTTATTCCGCCGAAAGCTGCCAGTATGTCGCCTGTTACGTTTTCATTTCTTGCTTGATACCGTTTTGAGTGAGCAATGGGAATTAACGGAATTTCTTGTGTTATTATCTTCATTGCTTCTGCATAATATTGTTTTCTTAAATGAATATTGGTAGTTTGTAATGCTTGCTGAATAATATCATCATATTCTTGATTACACCAAAAGGTTGTATTACTTCCTGTATTGGCCGCTGAGCAACTTAACATTGGTGAGAAAAAGTTATCAGGATCAGGATGATCTGCAGACCAACCCAATAAAAAGCTTTGATGTTCTCCACGTTTTAAGCGGTTTAAAAATGTATTCCATTCATAGGTAACAATATTAACTTTTATACCAATGTGATTTAAATCAGCTTGAATAAGCTTTGCCATCGTTATTGCATTAGGATTGTAGGCTCTTTGAACAGGCATTGCCCACAAATCCATGGTGAAGCCTTGAGAGAAACCTGCAACTTCAAGTAGGCTTCTAGCCAGCATGGGATTAAATTCTTGTTCTGCAATACTGTCATCAAAGGCCCATGAGGTATTCGGTAATATTGAGTTGGCAAGCTCAGCTTTACCCTGATAAATTGTTTCAAGTAATACCTGTTTGTTAATGGCATAACCAATTGCTTGTCTGACTAACTTGTTATCAAAAGGAGGTTTTTTTACATTAAAACCAAAATAACCAACGTTTAATGCGGTAATCGATTCTAAAATTAAGTTTTTATTTTGGTTTATTTTATTGTGGGCTATTGGATAAGCAGTAACATCACACTCTTTCGCTAATAGTTTAGTTAACCTACCCGTATTGCTTGGGGTTATATCAAACACTAATTGTTCTATTTTAGCGGGCTCTTGCCAGTATTGTTCATGGCGATAAAACCTAATTAGCGAGCCGACACGGTATTCTTTTAGTTTGAAAGGCCCTGTACCTATGGGGTAAGTGTCTATGTTTGCTTTGTTTTTTTGTTCTGTAAGTTGCTCTGCATATTCAGCGGATAAAATAACGGCATAATCAGTAGCTAAGTTTGCTAGAAAGGCGTTGTCTGCATGAGTTAAATGAAAGCGAATGGTATATTCATTAATTTTTTCTACTTTTTCAACAAGATCTTTTAAACCTATATTTTGGAAAAAAGGATAACTTCCGCCAGATACAAGATGAAAAGGGTGTTCGTTTTTTAACATGCGATTAAAACTGAATAACACATCATCTGCGTTTAAAAATCGTGTTGGAGTAAAGTAATCAGTTTGATGAAATGCAACATCTTTACGTAAATAGAACGTGATTTTTTTACCATTTTTAGTTACATGCCAAGATTTTGCTAAAGCTGGTGTTAGTTTGTTTTCTGTTCCTTGATAAGTAAGTAACCTGTCGTATAACTGATTTGATGTGGCATCAATTGTGGTGCCAGATGTTACTAGCTGAGGATTAAAGGTTTCTGGTGACCCTTCAGCACAATAAATAATACTGTGCTCGTTTAATGAAACAATGCTTTCATCATTGCAGCTAATGAGTAGCAGTAAACTCAAGCAAACTATACAATTAAGTGTTTTATTACTCATCAGAATCGTTACCATCAAGTAGATTGTATTTTTTTAAATAACCTCTTAACTGATGATAGGTTAATTCTAACGCTTGTGCTGTTTTCTTTTGATTATATTGACAATGTGCAAGCGCAGATTTTATCAGTTCGACTTCATAATTTTGCGATAAGGTTTTTAACGATTGTGGAAACTCGTTATGAATAACTGCTGATGAAACACTAGTAGCCTTTGTATCTGTTTCAGTGTCGGTTGATTTTTGTTTGTTTTCTTTAACTGAATCAGAAACCGTATTTGTTGTTGTTTGATGTTGTGGTGTGGTAATTCGATCATGTGTTTTGATCTGCTGGCTTGGCCTAAAGGGGGATTCAAATGGATCAATAATTAATTCATGCACGGGTAAGTGAGGATTGTTACAACGATAAACACTACGCTCAATTACATTTTTTAATTCGCGAATATTACCAGGCCATGAATATTCGAGCATGTTTTTTTTCGCTTTTTCAGTAAAGCCACTAAAAAGCTCAAACTCTAATTCACGTGCCATATTCATGGCAAAATGTTCTGCTAACATTAATACGTCGTCAAGGCGCTCTCTTAATGGGGGTAGCGTTATTACATCAAATGCCAAACGATCAAGTAAATCAGCTCTAAACTGCCCTGAGGACGCTAATAAGGGCAAATCTTCGTTAGTTGCTGCAACTAAGCGAACATCTGTAGTAATGGTTCGTGAACCACCTACGCGCTCAAATTCACCATATTCCACAACGCGTAATAATTTCTCTTGAATTAAACCTGATGTGTTAGCTATTTCATCTAAAAATAATGTGCCATTATCTGCTCGCTCAAATCGACCTTCATGTCGTTTACTCGCACCAGTAAAAGCACCAGAGTCATAGCCAAAGAGTTCTGTTTCTAGTAGGTTTTCATTTAATGCAGCGCAGTTCAATTTTAAGTAACTTTGCTCCCAGCGTTTTGATAGATAATGTAAACGTGCAGCGACCAACTCTTTACCTGTTCCACGTTCACCAATGATTAGTACGGGTTTATTTAATTGTGCAATTTGAGAAATTTGCTCTAATACTTCTAAAAAGCTGTTTGATTGCCCAAGAAGATTATCTTGTTTGCTAAAGCGTGCCATGGTTAGACCTAACTTTTGGTTTATTTCACTAACAAATAGTGTATTTTATTAATTGACTAGATAACAGTACTTTTTTATTATTTAAAAAAACTTTTTAAAACATAGGTTTAATAAGTTTTGTCATATTGGCGTAAAATATGAATAACATTAACTATAAATTTATATGCAAATTTATAGTCGATTTCAATAGAGTTAAACAAATTACGCATGTTTATCTGTAAATGAAAGCGTAAATTCAAGTAAAGAGGATGTTGTTATGGGTATTTTTTCAAGGTTTACCGATATTATTAATTCTAATATCAATAGTTTATTAGATAAAGCCGAAGATCCAGCCAAAATGGTGAGATTAATTATTCAAGAAATGGAAGATACCTTAGTGGAGGTTCGCTCTAGCTCAGCCAAAACCTTAGCAGATAAAAAAGAGTTAACACGCCAAGTTACTCGTTTTGAAAATGAAGCACAACAATGGCAAGAAAAAGCTGAATTAGCGTTGAGCAAAGATCGAGATGACTTAGCCCGAGCAGCTTTGATGGAGAAGAAGAAAAGTACTGAAAACTCTCAATCTTTAGTGCAAGAGCTAGTACATGTAGAAGAACATATTGCTAAGCTTCAAGATGAAATTTCACAGCTACAAGATAAGTTAGCGGATGCAAAAACACGTCAAAAAGCCATAATTATGCGTGAAAAAACAGTGAATTCACGTTTAAAAGTTAAGCAAAATATTGACAGTAATAAAGTGAATGATGCATTAAGTCGTTTTGATCGTTATGAGAGTAAAATTGATAATATCGAAGCTCAAGTTGAATCATATGATTTAGGCCGTAAATCGCTATCAGACGAAATTGCTGAACTTGAGTCAAATGAAAAAGTTGATGATGAATTAGCTTCATTAAAAGCGAAAATGAACAAAAAACAATAAAAACCTGTGATTAAAAGTTTTGAGTGGTGAAGTGAATTTATTCCCCTTAAATGTATTATGAAGCTATTTGAAAGAGTTAAGGAGATGTATCGTGGAAGATATTATCATGGCACCCGTTATTATTTTTATGCTTGTTGTTGCGCCTATTTGGCTGGTCTTGCATTACCGTAGTAAAGGGCAAGTGAGCCAAGGCTTGAGCGAAGAAGAATATACTCAGCTATCTGAATTATCTGAAATGGCAGATAAAATGGCAGATCGTATCAAAACCCTTGAAGCCATTTTAGATGCTGAAACTCCTGATTGGAGGAGTAAACTATGAATACAAAGCGAGGGGAGTTATATCGCAATTCGGAAAATGGAAAAATAGCTGGTGTTTGTGCTGGTATCGCTGACTACTTTGGGTGGGAGACCTGGTTAGTCAGAATATTGGTTGTTTCATGCGTATTGTTCGGCATGCCCATTTTAATTTTAGGCTATATTGCCGCGTGGTTTATATTAGATAAAAACCCAAAAGAGCAGCCTAAAAGAGCACATGCTAAATTTCATCGTTCACCTGGCTCTAGTCGTTACCAAGCTGGTGATACACTTCCTGATGAAGACTACGAACAAACCAATGAAACAATCAAAGTCAAAGCAAGAGTGTGGCAATCAGGTGAGCCACCTAAACAGGCTTTGCAGGACATTAGTAAAAAATTCTCTTTACTGGAGAAACATTTACAACACATTGAACAATATGTAACATCTTCCGAGTTTACCGTTGCTAGAGAGATTAATAAACTTTAAATGTATGAGTTGTATTAGTTGCGTTGCCCTGTTGAATCTCTAACAACTAGCTGAGGTATATATTGACTTGTTTCGCTTTTTCCTTCTTGCTTACGGATTTGACTGATGAGTAAATTGGCTGCATCTTGTGCAATTTGTTTATTGGGCTGGTTTGCTGTGGTAAGTTTAGGCCAAGTTTGACGTGAAAAAGGACTGTTTTCGAAGCCTGCTATTGATAGCTGCTCGGGTATGTTTATATTCATTAACCTTGCTGCAAATAAGGCGCCTGCAGCAATTTCATCATTACAAGAAAAGATGGCCGTTGGTAGGTTGCTTTTACTAACGCCTTTAGACATTAATTGTTTAGCGCCATTAACACCTGATTCAAAAGAATACTCTCCTTCTATTACTAAATTTTTATTAAAGTTAATATGATTATCTTTTAGTGCCTGTCGATAACCTTTATAGCGCTCAATGGTTGACATATGCTCGGCACCACCTGCAATAAAAGCGATTTTTTGATGCCCTAAATCAATTAAATGTTGAGTTATGGTTTGCGCCGCATCCCTATCATTTACCATTACACATGGGCTTAGGTCATCAGGGGCAACATCACCAGACATTATACGCACCACTTTTATATCTAATTCCGTAATGCGTTTGACAAATTCTGGGCGTTCTGAAAAGGGAGGAGTTAATACTAAACCTGCAACACGCGCATGTTTGATTGTATTAATAATTTCTTCTGTTATATTTTCTTGTTGCGAATTACAAGGGTTGATTAATAACTCAAAACCTTGTTGCCGACAGGCAGATAGAATACCTTCTTGCATATCAATAATATAATAAGCATTGGGGTTATCGTATACATAAGCAATTGTAAAAGACTTGGTGCCTGCTAAATTTCGAGCGGCAAGGTTGGGCTGGTAATTAAGCTCTTTTACCGCTATTTGTACTTTTTCACGCGTGAGCTGGCGAACGGAAGGCTCATTGTTTATAACCCGCGAAACTGTTTTAATTGATACGCCTGATAGTTTAGCGACATCATTAATTGTTGCTTTCATTTATTCAATTAACCTTTAATTCTTCTTTTAACGCTATTATTGGTAGTAGAGCAGGTAGAGTAATTCTTCTTGTGCCATGCAGCAATAACTAATACTATTTTTATCTTATTAATTGGGTAGTAAATGAATGTACGGTTCTTTATATGAATTGACAGCGTTGTCATTTTTTATTAGGGTAGCATAAGCAAATCAAAATTCATAATGAAGCCATAGTATTATATGAGTATGGCGCTTTAATAAAATTCTAGGTATTTATAGGAAACTCTATGTCAGATCGTCAAACACTTGCTAGTTGGAAAAAATTACAACAGTTAGCCTTAGATAAAAAATCTCAACACATGAATACCTTGTTTGCCAATGACAGCCAACGTTTTGAAAAATTCTCAATTGAATTGCCGAATCTATTGCTCGATTATTCTAAAAACTTAATTGATGGTGAAACCCTTGATAGCTTATTAGCGTTAGCTGAAGAAACAGGAGTATGTGAGTGGCGTAGCAAGATGTTTGCAGGCGCTAAAATTAATAAAACGGAAGAAAGGGCTGTACTGCATACTGCTTTACGACGTCAAAATACTGATGAACCACTCATTTTAGATGGTGAAAATATCACTGAACAGGTACAACAACAATTAGAAAAAATGGAAGGTTTTGTTAATAAAGTACGGCAAGGAGATTGGTTAGGCTATTCAGGAAAACGTATCACAGACATTGTAAATATTGGCGTTGGTGGTTCTAATCTCGGACCTCAAATGGTGACAGAAGCTTTAAAGCATTACAGTGATGGCACTGTGAATGTACACTATGTTTCTAATGTTGATGGTGCGCAAATTGTTGAAGTATTAAGGCCATTAGACCCGCAAAATGTTTTATTTATAGTATCCAGTAAAACGTTTACCACCACAGAAACAATGACTAACGCAAAAACAGCAATGAAATGGCTAACCAGCGCATCGTTTGATGAGAAATCGGTAGCAAAGCATTTTGTTGCCGTCACTGCTCATAAAGAAAATGCGATGAAGTTTGGTATTCAAGAGCAAAATATTTTTGGAATGTGGGATTGGGTTGGTGGGCGTTTCTCGTTGTGGTCAGCCATTGGGTTAGCCATTGCGTTAGATTTAGGTTTTGATAAGTTCATCGAACTGCTTGATGGCGCGAGTGAGATGGATCAGCATTTTATCAATGCGCCATTAAGCAATAATATGCCTGCTATCATGGCTTTGATCAGCGTGTGGAATACTACATTTTTAGGGGCACGCTCACAGGCTATTTTACCTTATGACCAAACATTACATATGCTTTCAGCCTATTTACAACAAGCAGAAATGGAAAGTAATGGTAAGTCGGTAACTTGGGACGGTGATGAAGTAGACTATCCCACGGTACCTTCAATTTGGGGGGAGTTAGGTATTAATGGGCAACATGCTTTTTATCAGTATCTTCATCAAAGTAATAACGTTGTACCTGCCGATTTTATTGGTTCAGTAGAGAGTGTCACGCCAGTATCTGGTCATCATGAAACATTAATGGCTAACTTCTTTGCACAAACCCAAGCGTTAATGGCAGGGGTAAATGAAATGCAAGTGAGGGCAGATTTACAAGCGAAAGGGCGTACGCCAGACTATATTGATAAAGTGGCACCACACAAAGTTCATAAAGGTAACAGACCTACCAATACTATTTTGTTAAAACGTATTGATCCTAAAACGTTGGGAAGTTTGATTGCTGCTTATGAGCATAAGATATTTGTGCAAGGTATTATTTTGCAAATATGTTCGTTTGACCAATGGGGTGTTGAACTAGGCAAAGGCTTAGCAGCAGAGATTCAACAAGAGTTAGAAAGCAAAAATATTTCATCAAAACATGACTGCTCCACAGCAAGTTTATTGAAGTTTTATTTAGAGGCTAAGTAGTTACTCTAACTGTCACCAATTATTGTGTGAAAGAAAGCAGCTATTAAAGTGATGGCTGCTTTACGTCATTTCTTGGGCTGTATCTAACATTCTATTGGCAAAACCCCATTCGTTATCACTCCATATTAACATTTTAACCAAGCGCTTATGGCTAACACGTGTTTGATTACCATCAACAATACAAGAGTGGGTATCGTGGTTAAAATCAACAGAAACTAAAGGCTCTTCAGTATAGGCTAAGATGCCTTGCAAACCACTGTCATTAATTGATTTTGCTTGGGAATTTTTAATTACTTGATTAATATCAGCAATACTTACATCTGTATTGACCGTAACACTTAAATCCATTGCGGTAACATTGAGGGTTGGTACCCGCACTGCAATTGCTTCAAATCGTCCTTTAAATTTGGGTAAAATTCGCTCTATGCCCAGGGCCAGTTTAGTATCTACAGGAATAATAGACTGACTTGCTGCGCGACTTCGTCTAGGATCTGGATGATAAGCATCGATAACTTGTTGATCATGCATAGAAGAGTGAATAGTGGTAATTGTACCGCTTTCAATACCAAAGGCATCGTCAAGTACCTTAATTACAGGCACAATACAATTTGTTGTGCATGATCCATTTGAAACGACACGGTCTTCATTAGTTAGTTCGTGATGATTGATACCATAAATGATGGTGGCATCTATGTCTTGGCTGCAAGGATGTGAAAATAAAACTTTTTTAGCACCTTGCTTAATATGTGCTAATCCGTCTGCTTTACTACCAAATATACCAGTACAATCTAAAACAATATCAACATTATGTTCATGCCAAGGAATTTCCTCAATTTTGTTAAAGTGAAGTAATGCTATTGTATTTTTATACTGCTGATCTGATGTTGTTGTCGGATTTGGTGTTTTGTGATCAGAAATTAAAAGTTGTTCACCTTGAAGTTCAACATAAAAAGCGAACCGACCATGAGTCGTGTCATACTTAAGTAAATGAGCCATGCCACTTGCTGGCGCAAGATCATTAATTGCAACAATGTTGAAAATATCTGTTTTACCACTTTCGTAAAGTGCTCGAACAATACTGCGGCCAATGCGGCCAAAACCATTTATAGCAATGTTTATCATAGAAATATAGTAATGGGGGAAATCCGCATTATAGAAGGATAAAAGGTGGGCTTATCAGTACAACCCACCAGTTGAGTAGTATGCTTGTTAAACTTAAATTAAAGTTTATTTACCGTGTTGACAACATTGTCAACGGTAAAACCAAAGTGTTCAAGTAGAACACTACCTGGCGCTGACTCACCAAAGGTTGTCATACCAACTACCGCACCATTTAAGCCAACGTATTTAGCCCAGAAATCAACATGCGCAGCTTCAATAGCCACACGGTTGGTTACCTTTGTAGGTAAAACTGATTCTTTGTAATCGCTTGTTTGTGCATCAAAAACGTTAGTAGATGGCATAGAAACAACACGTACTTTTTTACCTTGCTCAGTTAATACTTTGGCTGACTCAACAGCTAAAGCGACTTCTGAGCCTGTCGCAATTAAAATAATGTCAGGTGTGCCATCACAGTTTTGTAAAATATAAGCACCTTTAGCAATATTAGCAACTTGGGCTTGAGTTCGAGTCATGGCGGGTAAGCCTTGACGCGAAAAAACCAATGCGGAAGGCGCGGTTTGGTTTTGCACTGCAGCTTTCCATGCAACGGCAGATTCAGTTGCATCACACGGGCGCCATGTCGTTAAATTTGGCGTAGTACGTAAGTTAGTTAACTGCTCAATAGGTTGATGCGTTGGACCATCTTCACCTTGACCAATTGAATCATGGGTGTAAACAAAAATATTTTGAATACCCATTAATGCAGACATGCGTACGGCGTTACGCGCATATTCCATAAACATCATGAAAGTAGCACCGTAGTTAATGAAACCACCGTGTAAAGAAATACCATTCATGATGCCGCTCATACCAAATTCACGTACACCGTAAAAAATGTAGTTACCGGCAGCATCTTCTTGGATACCTTTAGAACCAGACCAAAGTGTTAAGTTTGAGCCCGCTAAATCGGCAGAGCCACCAAGCATTTCTGGTAAAACATGACCAAAGGCTTCTATAGCATTTTGTGATGCTTTACGTGAAGCAATATTTTCACTGTTTTCATGACACTCTTGAATAAACGCATTCGCTTTTTCTTCAAAGTCTTTCGGTAACTCGCCTTTGATTACACGGCGTTCAAATTCACTGGCTAGTTCAGGGTAAGCCGCTTGATACGCGGCATACTTATCATCCCAGCTAATTTGGCTAGCAGCGCCTTTTTCTTTTTGGTTCCATTGCGCGTAAACATTCTCAGGAATTTCAAAAGGCGCATGTGGCCAATTTAAAAATTTGCGTGTTGCTGCTATTTCGTCATCACCTAATGGTGCACCGTGACAGTCATGAGTACCTGATTTATTTGGAGAACCAAAACCAATAATTGTTTTACAGCAAATCATACTTGGTTTATTGGTCACTGATTTAGCTTCAATTATTGCAGCGGCAATGGCTTCACTGTTATGTCCGTCAACACTAATTACATGCCAGCCGTATGATTCGAAACGTTGTGGTGTATTATCTGTAAACCAACCTTCAACATGGCCGTCAATAGAAATACCATTGTCATCCCAAAACGTGATAAGTTTTCCTAAACCTAAGGTACCAGCTAAAGAACAAGCTTCGTGAGAAATACCTTCCATCAAACAACCATCACCTAAGAAGCAATAAGTAAAGTGATCAACAATATTATGACCTTCACGGTTAAATTGTGCTGCTAAGGTTTTTTCAGCAATTGCCATACCTACAGCATTTGATATGCCAGCACCTAATGGCCCTGTTGTTGTTTCAACACCAGGAGTATAGCCATATTCAGGGTGACCTGGGGTTTTAGAGTGTAATTGACGGAAATTTTTTAAATCATCAATAGATAAGTCGTAGCCTGATAAATGTAATAATGAATAAATTAGCATTGAACCATGACCGTTTGACAAGATAAAGCGGTCACGGTCTGCCCATTTAGGATCACTTGGGTTGTGCTTTAAGAAGTCACGCCATAAAACCTCTGCGATATCTGCCATACCCATAGGGGCACCAGGGTGTCCTGATTTTGCTTTTTGTACACCATCCATGCTTAAAACACGAATAGCATTGGCTAGTTCTTGACGCGACGACATATTAGCTCCGAATCTATTTTTTAATTAAAGGGTTAATTTAAGGGTTAATTTAAG
>Ga0193956_1000095_pt1 | contig 37805 bp, 50 predicted proteins | sample BB_7_MG_FD_140358 | JGI IMG/M metagenome (GOLD analysis project Ga0193956, IMG submission 140358) | Microbial mat bacterial communities from the Broadkill River, Lewes, Delaware, United States - BB_7_MG | ecosystem: Environmental > Aquatic > Freshwater > River > Microbial mats | place: USA...
AATGATGTTTTAAAGTAATATGTAAATTATTGGTATTTAGTTAAGATAAGTGGCGAGAAGGTGTAGGAATCGAACCTACCGCAGCGTACACACGTAAACCGCCGATCAGGGTTGAAACCTGCGATGGACACCAGAACCATATACCCCCCGTCTCGCTAGATTTTTATTATACATGAACAAATATTAAAAAGAACTAAAAGTTTTTTACTTTAATTATCTACACAAGCGATACAGCTATAGCTAGAGTCTCATATAAAGCTTTTATAAACAATCACTAATTCTCTCTTAATTTAATGATTTATGCTTTTTATATGGCTTTAAAATGATTAGATTTGACTACTGATATTTTTAACTGTTTTTCTTTTTTCACTACTTTTTTCACTACTTACATGATTTATAATTGTATTGAATGATATTGAATGAGACAATTGATTGAAATTTTGAAATTTAAGAGAAGTTAAAAAAACTTCTCAAATTAGGAGAATTAAATTGCAGCTAAAGCAATTTCAGCAAAAAGAAGAGGAGTTGTAATTAAAAGAGCTTTGTCTACAAAACTGAAAGTTCTTTTTTTAGTAGCTTTTCTTTCTTTGAATTTAGAAATAAAAAAAGGAAGAGCTCTAAACAAGATGTAAATTAAAAAAGCAGGAACAAGAATTAAAGACATATAATATAATGTTCCAGTAATTAAATTAATTGAACCTTTGTAAGATTCTCTATCAGTAGCTCCAAGTTCAGAGAAGCTTTTATCTTCATATTGAACCAATTCTTTGTTCTCTATTGTTGTAAGCTTTTCAAATCCTTTATAAGTGTTTATTTCTATTGAAGTTGTATCTTTTACAAAAGTATCAAAACTTAATGTAATAGTAGACACTAAAGCTTTTTCGTTCATAAAACCACTTTCTTCTAATTGACCTAAGTCAGCAATTTTAAAAAGTAAAACTGATATTGATAGTATAATAATTAAAAATTTCATCTCTTCTTCTCCTTTCTTTTTTTTCTATATATATTATAACATACACTATTAGCTTAATACTGTTTTGTTGTTTAAGAGAATTAATTACTATTTGTTGTTTTCTATGATGTAATCGTCAATAATGAAAATATAGAAGATTTACTGTTTTTGTATTATCGTAGATGAATTCGCTATTTTTGACAAATTTTGAAATTCTTTTAAAGTTTTGTAATTCTTTTTCATCGCTTCGCTTAAATATATTGTTGAGTTTTTGTTTTGTTTGTTTCAGATAATTCAATTAAGACGAAGTCGCTGAATGTATGAGTTCGTAGAACGAGACGAAAAATTAGACATAAAAAAACCACCCTATTAAGAGTGGTTAGTTTTATATTACTGCAATTGCTGCAACAACTGGTAAAGCTTTAATAGCTATTAATGCGATTAAAATCATTTTCTTGTCCTCCTTGTTTTGTTTTTTTAGAAACCTAATGCTTCTAATTTTGTTGAGATAACTTTGATAGTTTTCTCTAAAGTTGATTCTGCATTTATTCTTTGAGAAGATTCGAAAATTCTTTTTTCATCTTCAAACTTTACTCTAGCTTTTTCAAATCTTAATTTGGATGATTCAGATTTAGCTAAAAAGTCTTTCTCTAATGCTCTTTCATTTATTTCTTTATTAAGAGCAGACTTGATTAAGTCTCTCTTGCTGTTTACTTCTAATTTGTTAATAGTTCTATCTATTATTTCTTGATTTTTTATCATCTTGCACTTCCTAAAATGCAAAATTAACTTTGATTGATGCAGAGTTAAAATCAACATCATCAGTTCTTGTATATCTAACACCTACTTCTAGAGAAGATAAAACATGAGGATATAAATACAAAGGAGTTAAAACTTTGAAATCTGTTTCTGAAACTACATCTAGTCCAAATCCTTTTGCGAATGTAAACTCTGCTTGAGTTCCTGATAAAAACAAAGTGTCTTCAATACCAAAACCAAGTCCTGCTGCTAATTTGTTGAATCTTTTTTCAACTTTAATTTCTTCTGTTGAGTTTGGAATGAAGTTTCCAAATTCGTCTTGCTTTTCAACATTAACAGTTTTTTTAACATTTCCTGCAAAACTTCCATACTTTGCAACTTGAATCACAGAAAGTCCTGAAAAAATTGAATCTTCTCTAGAGAAAAGATAAGTCTTATTTTTTAACTCAGTGTCTACGAAAACTGCTCCGTTATATCCAATTTCTGCTTCTATAGTTGTAAGATTAACTGTGTCTGTTAAATCAAGATTAAGAATTTTCGTATAAGAAAGAGCCATTCCTCCTTTTTCATAAAATCTTCCTACTGATTTTGAAACTACATCTAAAGATTCAGTATGTTGTTCTACCATCTTATTTCTATCTACTTCTTCTGCTGAAAGATAATCTGAAAGTTTCTCAGATTCAATTGGAACTTTCATATTTGCTTGTGCTGATATAGCTAATGCTGCTACTGCTAAAATTGATGTTGTAATTATTTTCTTCATGTTATTTCACCTCTTGTGTTGTAATTGTATTTTTATTGAAAGCACTTGATGCTGAAACTGATTTTTTCTTCATTGATTGCATATTACTTGTTGAGTCTGATGAATTTAAAATCATCATTGAACCAGTAATAAGAAAACCAATTAAAGCTACTGACATAGGGTCTATAAACCCTCTTTTCATTTTTTTATTCATAATATTTTTCCTCTTCTTTTTTAATTTATTAAATCTATTTGTTTTAAGACTCTAGATTTTAAGTCTTTCTTGAACTCTAAACTTTCTTCTTGAAATAAGTAGTTAATTGCTTTTTCTACTTCTATTAATTCATAGTTTCCATATCCTATTACTACTATCACTTCGTAAATGTTTTGTAAGTTATAAAAACTGTCTTCTGTTAATTTGTATTTGCTCATGTTATTTCTCCTTTTTAGTAAATTGATATACTGTTATAGAAATAAAAATTAGTTTCTAGTCGATTAGAGAAAAGAATTTCAAAATTCTTTTCTTTAGACTATTTTCGTCTTATTTAGGTAAGTAATTTCTTATTGAGAAATTCGTTTTAGTAGAGTAATCTTTATTGTTAGCTAACTTATTAGATAGTGTTTTATCTTTTGTTTTAGTTAAGTTTACTGACTTATCTTTTGCTATTGTTCTATCTAATTTCTTAGATTTAGTTAGTGTAAAAGTTTTTCTAGAGTTTGCTGTATATCCAAAAAAGTTCTGTCCGTATATAGCAATTTTATTAAAATCTAAAGTTGGTTCATAGTCTAGTTTTACTTTTAGTCTATTGATTTGAAAAGTGTCAACTTGTTTATGAAACTTAATCTTATATCCTCTTTGATTCTTGTATGCTTTAGTTAAAAACTTTGTAATCTTTTTATGTTGTTTAAGAATTTCTCTATCTGTAATATTAGATTTTATCTCTCCAGTTTTTAAAGATTGTCCTATTACTGAACCATAAAAATTTATACAGTTTAAGTAGTCTAGAAAAGCTAATTTATCATAATCAATAGTTCTACTAACTACTGAATTAGATGCTGCTGAGTTGTCTAGTAAAGTCTTTAAATTAGTGTCAATATAATCTTCATCTTCATCTTCTGCTGTGATTCCAAAATCAACCTGAGTTTTTGGATTTGCTATGACTTGACATTCAGAAAAAGGATAAACACCTTTTTCTTCTTGCTCTGCTAAATAGTCTAAAATATCTACATTAGCTATTCTAGAAACTTCTTTTGATTTAGCTTTTGACTTATCTTTTGAGTAAGATGTAGAGTCTTTTTTACTCTTACTATCTTTTATGTCTTTAGAGTTTTTTGTGCTCATAGAAGTGTCTTGATTTGATTGCTGTGTGTTTGATGTATCAACACTTAAATCAACTGCTGATACTGTTGTAGCTAGTATAAAACTAGCTGTTAATATTAATTTCTTCATGTTATTTCTCCTTTTTATTTGAAGAATGAATCTTCATCATCGAATTTATCAAACTCTCTTTCTAATGAGTTTAAAACTTTATCAGACTTCTTGTTAAGCTCTTTTTTCTTTATTTCTGCTTCTCTTTCTTTAAGTCTAATTGCTTCTATTTCATAGTCATAATCTTTTGCTCTTTCAGTTAATTTCTTAGCTCTTTCTTTGTTATCTGTAAAGTCTGCTTCTGACTCTGTGAAGTCTCTGTCAAATCTTAAAGATGCTTTGTTAAACTCATGTTTATCTAAACTCATATCTACTTTTTGACTTTGCATTTCTACATAAATTCCAAACATTATCATTACAAGAACTCCAGTTCCTACTAGCCATTTTATTGCTCCGCTTTTACTTTCCATTATTATTTACCTCCGTGTAAATTGTTTTTATTTTTGTTTAGTCTCTAATAAAAGAGACTAGCCTTTATAGTTATAAGAAGATTTTTAAGAATATGGAGAATCAGAAGTATCAGGTTGACCAATATCTAAATCTTCTTCATAGTCTTCATATGGGTCATACTCTTCTTCCATTTTAGTTGCTTTTTCTACTTCAACTTTTTTAGTTTCAGTCTTCTTAATCTCTTCTACTTTGTCTTCTTCTACTGCTTTCTTTTTAATCTTTTCTAGTAATTTAGCTTTAGCTAAGGCTTTCTTATCTTCATCTTCATTTTTAAGATTATCAAGAACAGTAGAAGTAGTATCTATTGTTTTTTTCTCTGAATCATCTTTAAATTTATCTATTAAAGAATCAATAAAAAATGAATCGTCTAACTCAGTTTTACTAGATTTTGTAATCTGTTTATCAAATCTTTCATCTATACATCCTTGAATTCTTCCAATGTTTGAAATTGTTTTTCCTTCTTTTGTTTGTTCTGAATTTCCTTTTGTTAAGATGATAAATTCTAAGTCATTTAGACCTTTTATTTCTGATGTTAATAGAGTGTCAACTTCTCCATTCTGATTATTGATATTCATTCCATCCTTTGCTTCTTGAGTTCCTAAATTGTTAGAAGAAATAGAAATTTCTCTTTCTTGTTTACCAACCATTTTTTGAATAAACTCACTTGTTTTAGTTCCTTTTGCTCTAAAAAAAATACCTACTCCAGTGTTGTTTTCGAATGATTCAACTAGCTTTTCTCCATAGATTTCTTCTACTCTTGATATCTCTTGAAAACCTAAAATCACTGAAACTCTAAACTTTCTTACTAATGTAATAAGTTTAACAATTGAAGGAATTTTAGGTAAGTTTGTAAACTCATCTAAGAATAAAAACACTTCTCTTTCTTTATCTTTATCAAGCTTTAACATCTCTCTTGATAGTATGTCAAAGAAGATAGAAGCGAACTTTTTAGCTGACTCTTCAATGTCAATTGGCACTGGAATTAACACATTTCTTTTATCACTTCTTAGATGTTTTTTAACTGACATAATTTGTTTAGAATCATCTGCAATATGTTGAAAGAACTCCATGTTTGTTGTGAAGTTTGACCAAATATTTTGACCTTGTGTTTCACTTGAAATATGTGTAGCTCCTGCTGAAATTGCTTTAGTTGTTTTCTCTAGTCTGATTAAAGCTTTTTGTAAATCTGAGTTAATACTTTTCTTTAATTCTGATTCTATTTTTACTTTTAGTTCTTCAATTTCTTTATAAACTTTGAATAGTTCTTTTAGAACATTTTCTCTGCTCATAAAGATATATTTAGCTAAAAATTTATTATCAGTTTCTTTTTTATGTATACACATAACAGTTAAAGCTTTGAATAAATCTCTTGATGAATTAACCCAAATTTTATCCTTAGCACCTGGCTCGTCAGGTATAAAAGTGTTTGACATATTATCTATATGTAAGTCATGTTCTATACCTTCAAAAATATTAATTGTATACCCTGATTTTGCAAAAGGAGATACAATACACCAATTATCTTCTTCATAAAATCTTTGTGTAAATTCTTCCGCTAAGTCTAGAACATACATCTTAGACTTATCTCTTCTAGAACCTTTAAACTTCTTTAATCTCTTCTCAATTTGGTCTACCATTCTAAATTGCATCCATGTTTTTCCAGTTCCTGATGAACCAGTTAGGATGCAATGGTCGAACATATCTTCTGTTCTTAATCTAAGTTCTCCTTGTTGTTCAAACTTCCAATATCTATCTTCTTTTGATGCTGCATCTTTCTTAAAGTCATCTTCTTTATATAGTGTATATAAGCTTTTTTTGCTTAAAAATTTAAATGGATTTATCATTTTTTCTCTCCTTTTTGTTTCACTTTCTCTACTTTATAGATAGGTGTTAAACATATTGAATCTTCTTCTTTATGCTTTTTAATTATCTTTAAATACATTTCATTTATTAGTATTCTAGAACCTCTAATGATTTTTGTGTTGTGCATTTCTTTTGTATATTTATCTGTAAATTTGTAAATTAAACCACTTGAAGGAATAAATAAAGCTGCAAAAACAATAGATAAATATATAAAATAATCAAGAAAAGCATCAAAGATATATGTGTTATCAATGGATACAAATCTTAAATATTCTTTTGATAATTGTTCTTTAATATATACTTCTCCATTGTTATTTATTATCTCCAATCCAAAACTTCCATTGAAATTTATTAGTGCATTAAAAGTGTTTGAAAGCAAGTCATCAACACATACAGTATTAGGATAAACTATCTCTACAAATATTAAAACACATATAGTAAAGAAAAGACTTAGATAAGCTGCATAAGTATAAAAATCTAGTTGTAAATATAATTTATTCTTAAAAGCTTTAAATCTTAATCTTGAACTTTCGCCCTTATTTGCATAAAAATCTGACATCATAAACCTCCTAAATTTTTCTCTTAACTATGTAAGAATCTTCTGTTAATTTTTCAAAAGTAATAACAAATTTTTTGTTAGATGAAAGGTTAGTTATGTAGATTTTTCTTTCTTCATAATCAATTTTTTCTATCTCTAAAACTTCTTTATGAATGATTAGCAAGTCTCCTTTTTTCATGTCATTATAAGAACTAATTGTTATCTCTCTGAATGTTTTTTCACTGTTGTTTTGTTCTGTATCTTCTTTGATGCTTAACAATTTATTTGTTAAATCTTCAACAATTAATTCAGCTGTATGTATTACAGTTTTCTTCGTTTCAGATAGTTGTTCTGTAAAGAATTTCTTCTCTTGAATGTTCTTTAAAACATAATCAGTCATGCTTAAATTTGATAAACTTGATAGTCTTTTTAACTCTTTTTTTTCTTCATTTGAACACTTAATTACAAGTGTAGTTTCTTTTTTATTCATAATATATATCCTCCTATTTGTGATATTTTTATTTATTCCTTGTTCGATTTAAAGTCTAACAAGTAAGACTCGTAATTTCTTTTTCAGCGGCTGTCGCCTTAATTGATTTGTGTTTATTTTCATATTAATTCCTATTCTAATTGTTATATATAGATTTTCACTAAAAAGAGTGATTATCGTATAGATTCAAGAGAAATTTCAAAATTTCTATAATTGTATATACCGTTGTATAGACAAAAAAAGAAGAAAAGCCCTTTTCATGGACTTTTTGCTTGAAAATTGTATATACTTGTGTATAAATAGAATTTTAGAATTCATTTCGGACTTTGTTAAAAAGTATAGAAATTGTATATACGAGTGTATATACATGGAGATATACTGATTCAATATGAATTGTATATACAGAAAAAGAGAAGAGATACGAAAGAATCGAGAGTCTTTGTCAAAAATTAGTATATACGACAGTATTACTAAGTGCTATGTGTCCAGTATGGGCGAGTAGTGCCCCCCTTAAATATATAGGTTTGAAGAATGAAAACCGCATAAATATTACTATACAAGTATTATTCATTATTGAATGAACCTAAGTGAAAGATATGATAAATAATTTTGCTATATTGATATTATTTCTAGAGAAATCTGACAAAAGATTTTTTGAACATAGTGAAAAAAATCTTGAAGACTGAAAGCTCGTTCTTTTACTATTTTTAGTTATACACAATTAAAACATTTTGTATAATTTTTATTGTGATTAATTATTTACAATGATTAAGATTTTAAGAAAATAAAAACTGTAAGTATTTATTTCTATTGAGATTTATTTTTAAATTGAATTTTGTTTTTGTTAGATAAAAATAAAACATTTTTTAGAAGAGTAAAAAATAAATTTATTAGACTTATAGATTTTCCATTAAGATTAATATTTATTGTTTTTCTTTTTTGCTTTTGTTGGTAGATTAAAAATTTTATTTGTGAGAGTTAAATGTTTTATTTATTTTTTTGTGAGAGTTGTTTTAGAAGAAAAGTTTTTTATTTCTTTTCTTTAGCTTTTTTAATTTGTTTTTCAATTATAAAGTCAGCTAAAACTAAAAATATAACTGTTGCTATTATTGTAATTAAAAATCCTTCCATCGTATAATCTATTATTACTGTTTGCATTTTATATCCCAATATTTTCTTGACTTATTGTTGTCAGTTGATTAAACTCTTTCGAGAAACTTTTTACTTTTCACATTTAGAACATTCTGTATAATGAATATCAATTTTTTCACATGACACACATTTATTTTCAACATCAGATTTTAGAAATTTTCTTTTCTCTGTTGTGTTAGAATTTTTAGAAGCGATGTAAGAAACATTTACTACACAATCAAAAAGCAATTCGTTCGCTATTTCTTTTCTTAGATTTTTATTTAAAGCTAAGTTTCTTCTAACTCTAGAACTGACATGATTTGCTAAAAATTTTTGTTCGTTCAAATCTCTAGTGTGAATTGATAATTGTTCTAATTCAAAATTTGTTTTATTTTTCATTTTTTAAATCCTCCGTGATTTTTATTTTTGTTTTATAAAAAGATTAAGAAAAAAAATTCTTGAATCTCTTTTAGTAATTTAATTTCTTTTTTAAAATCTTCTCTTCTACATTCAAGTTCTTCAATTATTGAAGTGTAAGAATTATAAAGATAATTTCTAGTTGATGTATTTAAAGTTAAATCAGAAACTTTACAACATTCAAAAACTCTTCTTGTAAATTCAATTAAATTTTCTTGTTTTTCTTTATATCTTTTAATCTCATCTTTTTCAGTGTCTTCACATAATGAACTTATATAATTTAAGTTTTCTATGTAAGTTGAAATTTCACTTATGTTATTTATCATTTCTGAATGATTGTATTCAAATGCTTGAAAATTTAAATTCTTGCTTGATAAAAAATATTCTCTGTAAGAAGAGTGTTTTAAGAATTTGATTGAAGTATTTCTCATGTCTTTATTTTTGCAATAGTTTTCAAATGATTTAAAAAGCATTGTGTTGTTTTTATAAAAAACAGTTTCTTCATATTCTTCTTCTCTGTTGAAGTAAGATAATTTTAAGTTATTTAAAAAATATAAATCTTCATCAGTTTCAAAAAATAAAAAATCAGCATCATAAGAATTTACTTTTAATTCAATTTCTTGTTCTGTAAAAATAATTGATGAACCAGTTGGGAAACTGTATTTATTGATTGTGTCTTTTTTTAAGATATTGTATTTTTTGTTAGTTCTAACATCTCTTATTAAAATATATTTTCTTTTGTATTTTAAAATTTCTAATTCTCTCATAATCTTTTCCTCTTCTTTTTTAATTTATTATATTCTTTCAACATCAACAATTTTTAATCTGTGAGATGATTTTTTAACTTCTAAAACTTTTTCAGTTTTAACTTCTTCTTGAACAACAGAAACTTTTTCTTGATTTGCAAAGTTATAGATTTTTGCTGTTGAACCTAGTATTGATATTATAAAAATTATTGTGTAAATTGTTTTCATCTCTTCTTCTCCTTTTTGTCTTTCTTATATATATTATACAATACATTATAAAATTAATGTTGTTTTGTCATATAAGAGAATTAATTGTATTTGTTGTTTTCTATGATGTAATCATCAATAATGAAAATCTAGAAGATATAGTGTTTTTGTATTTTTGTAGATGTATTCGCTATTTCTAACAAATTTTGTAATTCTTTTAAGTATTAATTCCGTTTTTTGTTTTTTTCTATTTTTTGCAGATACAATAGTTTTCTTGTATTTGTAATGAGACAATTTCTAATTTAGAGATTGTCTTTCCTCTTTTGTTTTTCTTCAATTATTATTTTAAGACGAAGTCGCTGTTGTGTGAAGTCGTTAGACTGAGTCTCTAAACTTTATGTCTTTAAATAGCTTTATAATGCTCTGAGATGCTTTAAAAGTGTTTTAGTGTGAATTTGTATGTGTAATTGTATTTCGAGCTCCTGAGAGCTCTGTGGAGAGTTGTTTTTTTAGTTTTCTCTATTTGATAAAACTTCTTCAACAAATTTTAAAACTTTTTTGATAGCTCTAATATCTCTTTGTTCATCATCTACAAAAATTTCTTTGTAGTAATAAAAGTTATTACAAGAAATAGTTAGAGATTCTTTTACTTCAAAAATCTTATCTTCAAACTTAAAAGTAAAACAATTTTCAAATTCCTTACCTCTTCTTTGACTACTACTTAAGTCTGATGAATTCCAGAAGTAAGAATTCTTGTGTTTTTCTGATGACTCAATAAAATCAATCATTGTATTTCTGATTGATATTAAATTTTTAGTTTGTGTTCTGTTTGTAATAGTTTTCATTTTCTTATCCCAAAATTTTTATGACTTTTTGTTGTCTCACATTTTTACTTTTTAAGTAAAACCTTTCTCTTTTGTTTTTGCTTTTAACTTTATCAAACCTTTGCGGTAAATATCTCTTACTACAAAAGTCCATGAAGTTCTTGCAAATCTTCTTCAACTGATTGACAATCATGAAAAAGATTCAACAAAAGTTCTTCGTAAGGAATTCTTCCTTCATCTTTCATGTAAAGATATTCATCATAGTCAAAAAAAGGAAAACTATTTACTTCTTCTATAGAAGAAAAACAATTTTCCTTTAGTTTTTCAATTTCTGTTTTCATTTGTTATCCCAATATTTTTAAGAGTTATTGTTCTCTCTCTTTGTTAAACCCTTTCGGGAAAATCAATTTTAATATTTAAATAATATTATCATAGTCAGATACTAAATTAATTTCTCTTTCTTGATTGTCAAAATAAAAATCAATTGCATTTTCAAGAAAATAAGTTTTAGAACATTCATCTTCAATTATTTTTGAAAATATTGCTCTTGTTATTTTTTTAGAAATTTTTGTTTTTAAAGATTTTCTAATTTTGATTTCATTGCTTATAGCTTCTCTTTCTTTTGTTATCTCTGTATATTTTTGAAATTCATCAGCATAATGAAAATTAATAGAAGAGATGTTATTTCTTGTAATGAATGACTGCCATTCTGAATTTGTCATAGCATTTCTATCATCAAGTGATATTAATAGTTTTCTTGCTTTTTTGATTGCTGTGATTCCTTCTATTTCTACCATTTTTGAATTATTTAAATTTCTCATTGTTTATCCCAAAATTTTTAAAACTTTTTGTTGTTTCACATTTTTACTTTTTAAGTAAAACCTTTTTCTCTCTCTCTTTCTTTTCTTACCTTAATTATAGCTTAATCTTACCATTAAGTCAAGCTTTTCAGTAATAAATTAAGTTAAATTTAAGAATTCTTTTTAAGTTTTTATTTTTGTTGTAAGTGGAAAATCTCAGATAATTCAATTAAGGCTTCAGCCGTTGCTGTTTGAGTTCGTAGAACGAGTCAATAAATAGTAAGAAGCTCTAGCTTCTTTTGTTTTAGAGCTTTATATCTAATATTAATCACATCTCAATAATCTCTTAAAGAAAAAGAATGCTAATATCTCCACGAAGTGAAATGAAGCGGATGCGGAATTGAACGAAGTGGCAATTTTCCTTTTTGAATAGCTCTAGAATTGTTCTAAAGCTGTTTGATTTGTAAAGTGTGAGGAATTTGTTTGTGGAAGATTTAATCTTCCGTAGAGGAGAAGCATAAGAAAGATTTATTTCTTTTCTAAGCTTCCATTTTTAATTGCATCTGTTGAATAACCAGATTCTTTAACATTTTTCTCAACAACTATATCAAATTGATGTTCTTTTCTTTGAATATAATTTGTGTAGTGTTGAATATCTTTCCAATTAATTTTATATTTTTGGATAAGATAAAATCCTTTGATGATTTTTTCATAGTCAAGCTGTGCAAAATCTTTTTTACTAAGAGACTTATTAGTTTTTAAATTTTTTAAAAAGTTTTCATCAATATATTTATCTTCTGAACTTCTTGCTTTACTAATTTCTGTTAAATCTAATTCTACTTTATATGTAGAATTATGAAAATTCACTAAATAACCCATTAGAATTGAATTATATAAATCTGCATCTACTTTTTCTAAAGCTTGTAATTTTGCTCTATATAAACCAACTGTGTTTTGAATATTTTCTAAATTGTATACCATTTTCTTATTCTCCTTTTATTTATTTTTTAAAAGAGTATTTATAACTCTCATATTTGTTTCTCTTCCATCTCTTGTTATTACTTTTGTAAAGTAATAATGATGACAAGACACATCAAGTGAAGCTGAAATTGTATATTCTCTTCCACCTAATTCAAAATTGAATTCAGGAAAGTTTGCTTCATTCTCTTCAGCTCTTCTAACTGATGCTTTTTTATCTGATGAATTCCAAAAATAACAATTTTTAAATTTCTCATTTAAATTTCTAAATTCAATTAATTTTTCTTCTATAATGTTTTCGTTTAATTCCATTACTTATCCCAAAATTTTTAAAACTTTTTGTTGTTTCACATTTTTACTTTTTAAGTAAAACCATTTTCTCTCTCTTTCTTTTCTTACCTTAATTATAGCTTAATCTTACCATTAAGTCAAGCTTTTCAGTAATAAATTAAGTTAAATTTAAGAATTCTTTTAAAGTTTTGTAATTCTTTTAAAGTTTTGTAATTCTTTTTCATCGCTTCGCTAGAATATATTTTTGAGTTTTTTGTTTTTGTTTTTTGTTGTAAGTGGAAAATCACTGATAATTCAATTAAGGCTTCAGCCGCTGAATGTGTGAACTCTGAAAGAGTGAGTTATAAGCTCTAAAGAGAGAGCCTATTTTTTTAGTAAGTGTTTAAAAGTTGAATTATCTACAATATTTACTATTTCTTTTTCATTGTCTTTTATTTTTTCTTCAACTAATTCAATTTTATTCATTTCAATTAATAGTTTTTGAATTTCTACAAAAGTAATTTTATAATCAAAGCTCTGAATGAATGATAATCCATAATCTAATTCATCTTCATGATTTTTATTGATTGTTGCTTTAACATCAAAATATTTATAATCTTGATATTTTGTATTATCTTCATAAACTTTTTCTAAGCTAACAAAAGAGATATCTATTTTCTTTTCTATCATCATTTTTAAAATTGCTGTAGTAAGAATAATATTTTGAAAAGCATCAGTTTTTGTATCACTTAAATGTGCTCTACTAATATTTATATAATTTGTTAAATACTCTTTCGAGTAAAACTTATTTTGTCTGTTCTGTGTTTTCGTTTCTTTATTTATTTTCATAATATATCTCCTTGTTTTTTTATTTGTTGTTTTTTTATTTGTTCTTCATCATATCATATCTTACAGCATAAATTTAATTATGACTGTTAAGAGAATTCAGTTCTTGTTCAATTAAAGAGTTTAAATTTAAATCTGATGTCTGAGTTGCTGAATAATAGTTTTCAATGTTTTCAGAAATTGTAAATTCATTTGTAGAATTAAAATCAACAAAAGCAAATCCAAAACTTTTTCTTCTCATTGAAGAAAGACTGATATTTAAGTTTTCTATTTTATCTCCATCTAAAAGCTTTTGTAATAAATATCTTTCATGCTTTTTTAAGTTCTCTGACTGTAAGTCATAATTTCTAGCTGTAATTGTTATTTTGTATTCGTTTGTATTTTTCATTTTGTATCTCCTTGTTTTTTTATTTTTAAATTTAATTAAAGATAATTAAATATCTTGCTTTATCAATTATTTCTTTTTCTACTTTGTGATAATCTTCACAAAACTCTACAAAAGTATCAGGATAATATCTATCATACATTAATTTGTAATCTCTAACTATTGCTGTTGCTCTTAATAATCGGTTTCTCTCTAAAATTGACATCTTCTTTTTCTCCTGCCCAACATGGACACAAGGGATAAAACTCTCCTTTCATTCCCTTTTTATTTTATTAAACCTCTTTCGAGGAAACTTTAAATCGTTCTAGTTAAAGAGTCATCCAAAAATGAATGACCTAAAATTGGTAATGCTAATAACAATGAAGTTATAATTAGGTTGTCTAATGAAACAGACACAAAACTGAACATGAAGTTTATTGTTGTTAAACAAATCACTGACATGATTAAAACAAAAACTGTTAATGCGATTAAATTTTTCATCTTCTTTTCCTCCTTTCTTTTTATCTTATGTTTATTATATCTGATACTATTAAATTAATGTTGTTTGGTCATTTAAGAGAATTAATTACTGTTTGTTATTTTCTATGATGTTATCATCAATAGTGAAAACATAGAAGATTTACTGTTTTTGTATTTTTGCAGATGTATTCGCTATTTTTAACAAATTTTACAATTCTTTTAAAGTTTTGTAATTCTTTTTCATCGCTTCGCTAGAATATATTTTTGAGTTTTTTATTTGAGATTTATTGTAAGTTTCAGACAATTTCTTTAAACAATGATTGAGAAGTAGAACATAGGGATTAAATCCCTATGTAAATATAGATTTGCCTAAAGATAATCTGAGATTAACATATCTTCATCATAAACAATTTAATTCTTCTAATCTTTTTGAGGAAATTATTTTATATAGAATATTTTTCTATAAGTGAATCAACTTTTTTAAGTAAAGTATCTAATTTTTCATATTCTTCATAGATTTCATTTTGTAATTGAATATCTATTTCCCCATCATCTTTTACAGGTAGTTCAACTTCTATATTAGACATATGTTCTGTAAATAATGTTGATTGACCTTGAGAACTTGCATTTCTTTTTGACTTTATTAAATCCTTGTATTGTAATATAAACCATTTTAAATTTACAGTATTTTCTTTTTTAGGAGTTAATACCCCTGCATTATCTGTTAAATAGAATCTAAAGTCTCTATAAAACATTGAACCTGCATCTCCAACACATACCCAACTAATACAAGGTTCATTGATTATAACACTTTTATTATTCTTTTTAATATCAGAAAACTCTCTTTCATCTATATACCAAAAACTATTATTAGTTTGTGCAGAAACACAAGGAAGAGAACCTGCATTGTTGTAAACAGTTTCTTTTGTTATTCTAACACCCGATAGGATATTAAATATATCACTAATTTTATACTTCCTTTTATGAAATGATAGATTAGAGTGAATTCTATTAATTAATACATTTTTTACTTGGATTAATTTATTTATCATATTATTTCTTGAAGTATATTCTTTAACTATTTCTTCTTGAACAATTAATTTTGGAACTTCAATAGGAATATTTTTCATTTGAACAACTTCTAACTTCCCATTTCCTTCTTTTGCTACAACATATTTAGCAGTGATTGAATTTAAATAAATTTCAAGCCATTTAGAATTGATTTCTTCTTTATATTTTTCTTTAATAGAAGCAATACCACATTTTTCAGTTGGTAAGAAAAAATCATCTCTTAAAAAGACTTTTCCTGCATAACCATTTGTTACCCAACTTAAATCCCCTTCTTTTCCAATAGTTTTATAATTTTCAGTATATCTTTTATCTATATATCCCATTACTCCATTATTTTCTGTGCTTGATGAGATAACAGGTATGGATAATTCTTTTGTTGCACCTTTTAAACTATAAATATCTTTTTCATTTATAGTTTGTCCTTTTCTCATAGTACAAATTTCGCTCATTAGTAAGTGTTTCATACTATACCTCCCCGAATCCTAATAATAAGTCTTTTACATCACCTAAAAGCTCCTTATTAGATTTCTTCATTTCATCAATTGAAATGGCTTTAACTTCTTCTTGTCTAAAATATTTCTCTGGTGTTAGAACTAATGTCTTTGTAATTATTTTCTTACCCATATTAAAGAATTTATTCTCATATAAATCATATTCTATATTTCTTTCGTCTAATAAGACTTGATACTCTTTTTTTATTTCATCATTACTAAAAATTTCAGAAATATCTGATAATTTTAAAATACTTAGTATAATCTTTTTTAAATTAGTCCATTCAATTTCCTTGAAACTTTCTGGAACAAAAAATTTAGGAGTAGCTTTTAATAAGTCATATTTAATTTCCAACTCATCTAATACTGGTTTATATTCAGATTTTAATTCATTGTTTTCTGTTAATAATTCTTTACTTCCCTTTACTTTTAATTCATCAGAAAGTGAGTTATTTATAAAGTTTGCTAAATCTCTACTTTTAAATGCAATTGGTTTTTTTAAATCATAAAAAATATTTCTATCTATTACACATCTAATATCTTTTTTTAATAGTTCTAAGCATAAATAGTTCTTTAATTCATTTTCTTCTGCTGATAATTCAGAAGTTGTTACTATTTTCTCTAAATCATATCTATTTTCAATATTCTCATTTAATTTTTTTAAAATATCATTACCTGAAATACTTGGAAAACTAACAAATTCATCTTCAAGTAGTTGATTCATTGTTATGTATCCATATTTTAAACCAGTTATTTCTTCATCCCATTCATTATAAAATTTCTCATCTGCTAATTGAGTTTTTCTCTTGTATCTTTCCACGATTAAAGAATCGTTGATACTTCCGTCAATACCTCTCCATTGACTAAATTCATCATGTAAATATTTACCATTTTCATTCATTCTATCTGTTCTAAATCTTTTATCTGAATTAACAAATCCATCATTATCAACAATATAGCACCAAACAGCACTATCATTCTGTGTATCTTCAATTTTAGTTAAAGGCTCACTTCTTTTTTGGAAAAAGATTGCATATGTTTTTTCATGTGTATAAGGAGCAAAAGCATGCTTAGGTAAGCTAACAATTTTTTCTAATTTGCAATACTTTAAAAACCATTCTCTTAAAGGAGATAATGTTGTTGCTTCCAAAACACCATCTGGAATAATAGCCATACCTCTTCCATTTGGTTTTAACATATCAATAATTTTAACAAGAAAATTTACTTCTAATCTTTGACTATTAATTACTGATTTTAATGATAAGTTATTTTCTTCATCATAGAATGGGTAGTCAACTGTATATGTTCCTTTTCCATATGGTGGATTTGTAATAATATAATCAAATTTGTTAGATTCTATATTTCTGTCTTGTAATGTATCAGCTTTTCTAATTTCTGAAAAGCCATCGCCTGCTAAATACATATTAATTTTAGTTCTACTTACATTTGATGTATATATATCATATCCATAAAATGATTTTCCTGCAAAATCTGAAATATCTATATCTTTATATGTTTTATGATTTTTAGTTTTCTCTAATATATCTTTAAAGAACTCTGTAATGAATCCACCTGTTCCACAAGCTGGGTCACATATAGTTTTTGGCTTTTCTGCTTTATCTTCATTCATATCGCCTATAAAATCATTTACATCAACTTCCATTAGTTCAATTAAAGACTTAATAATATGTCTTCTTGTAAAGTATTGCCCAAAAGCTTTTTTAGTATTTTTATCTCCTAATGCTTCATAAACTTCTCCAAATAAATCTATCTTAGAATCATGTAAATCATGCAATTTAGAAATTTCGATATAAATCTTTTTTAAAGATTCTAATTCTGCAACATTAACAAATGTATTTATTGTATTTTTAAAATTAAAAAGCTCTACATTCTCTTTATCTCTAATGATAAATAAATCTTTAAATTCATCCCCATGTAAAAGTTCATCTATTGTTGCTGTAATATTTTGTTTTAAACTTCTATTATCACTATTTTTATTGTTTTTTGGTTCTTTTTCATTATTTAGTTCTTCCCATTTTTTTAATGTTGTTTCATAATCTGTATTTTCTAAGTATTTTTTATTTCTGTATTTTTCTAATACAGATTTTAAACCTATAAAAGCAATTGTAAAATCTATTGTTTTTTGATTATCATTTTGTAATTCATTATTTCTATAAATTGTTTTTAGGTTATTAATAATATCATTTATGTTAATTTCTTCATTAACTTCTTCTACTGCAATTCCATGTATATCTTTTTGATAGTAAATTACATTAAGTAATTTTTTTCCTGGAAATGCTCTTAATTCTGAGCCATTAATAAAGAATGGAACCCATTTATTAGAGGTATGGTCTAAAACTCTAAGTTTAAATTCTACTCCATTAAAGCCTATTGCTACTCTTACATCCTCTCCTTTTACATTTAAACCATCTGCATAAAATATAGCTTCTTCCAATGCTGCATCTACAGATTCATTAGGCTTTTTATCTTCTATAATAATTTGTAATTCATCATTAATAAATACTGCACAGTCTATTTCTCCTGTTCCACTTGCCTTAACAGTTTTGCTTGGTATTACAATATCACTATTTTTTAATTTAGTAATTGCTAATACTGCTTCAATCTCATCATAATCTAACTTATCTATCAAAATTGATTGAACTTTAGAATCTACATTTTTTTCAGCTGTATTCTTATCTTTTACATATTCTATATGCTGATTAGTAATTATCTCATTCGCTTCGTTTTCGGCTATTAATGCTAACTTATTTTCTATTTTCATATTATTTCTCCTTTAATCTATTCTTACTTCATCTATATTTAAGACTTCCATACATTGTATAAAAAATACAAAACTGAAAGTTCCTCTACTTATCTTATTCGATATGCTACTTTGTGTCTCCTCAACTCCTATACCATTCAATCTTATTGCTAATTCATGATATTTTATGTTTCTTCTGGTTAGTATACTTCTTATTATTGCTGATGCTCTTACTTTCCAATCATCATCTATCATTTTATTTACCTCCATAACTTAGCTGATTATTTTATCATAATTAAGATTATATTACAACATTCAACATATTAGTCTTATTTATAATTTATAACTCTTTAATAGAGAATAATAATCTCATATATGAAAGTTTAATCACATTATATTAAGTGTTTATTAATTCTTTCTCATCGCTTCGCTAGAATATTATTTAGTTTTATTTTAATGTTTTCATAAAGTTAGCAAATGATTAATTATATATTTTCCTCTTTTCCTTTTTATATAGGGCTTCGACTTTTAATTTCATATTACAAAGTGAAGAAAGAGCTTGTCTCTTATATGTCTAGATGTTAGAACTATTATTACTGTTTATTTTATGTCTTATATTCGATTACAGAGAGTTGTTTTTAGTTGAGTGAAGATTTGTATGTGAGAAGATTTAAATTGATTTAATTGAGAGAATTCTAGTCTTTTGAAAATTAATATTATTTGTAATTTTTTTTCGAATTCGGGATTTTATATTTAACTCTTATATCTTCTATTACTATGTATATCTCTTCTCTCTTATTACTTGTTAAAATTGGATATTTTCGTTTGTTCTACGAACTATTTAAATATCCGTTGTGCTTCTTCTTTTCTTGCTTCGATTGATGTTCTAAGGTGTCTGAGAGTTGATGTTTAACTTTAACTGATAGTTTATCTGTATTTGATAGTCATGCTTTCAGCGGCTGAAGCCTTAATTGTGTTTTGGTTGAATCTTTATCTTCTACTTTTTTCAATTTTTTTATGTGTTTTTCGATTTTCTTATACTTTGTGCTCACATACCTTATTTAAGCGATAGCGGTGATTGTTTGAGCGATAGCGAGTTAATTGCTTTAAGACACCTTTCTGTTCGTTTATAAGTAGTTGTTGAAGAAGTTTGTAGTTTCTATGTAGTTGTATTAATTGTTTAGTTATTTATATTTTCTCGTTTTTCGAATTTTTTCTTGATTTCTTGATTTTGTGATTTTGTGATTTTCTTGTTTTTGAATTTTGTGAAGTTGTTGTTGACAGATTTTTTATTTTCGTAGATTTTCTTGTTTTTGAAGTTTATTTTTTCGTTTTAGACACTAAAATCTCTTTGACCTATGCTATTTTTAAGGTCAAAAAGATAAATAATTTTTGATAGTTAATTATTTTAGGCATATTCAAATAGTGGTACTCCCTTTGCTATTCTTTTATCATGTTGATTAGTAGTAAACTTCTAAAGTATTCTAGTATTTCAATTTAGATAACATCCATTCTCTTCGCTTTCCCCCTACTAAGCTTAGTAGATTATCATAATTGCCTCGCATGCAAGTTATCTCATCTGCTAGTCATCACAGAGGGAAAGAGAGGTCGGTATAATGACTATCTCAATCTGAGCTTAGGAGCGAATCTTTCGATGTACTTCCTTTGTCCTTGTTCGCCCATCTAAAAGAAGATGTCCAAACAAGGAAAGAGCATTTTGACTTTAGGCTTATTATAAATATTAACACTAAGACTCATGCGAGTCATCCTAGCTACTTATAATTACTTTGGGATGAAAAACTCTCTTAACAGCTAAACTAATAGCTTACTCCCGTTTTAGAACTTAAGAAAAACTTAAAGATTTAATCTTAAATATTTCTTAAACTCTGTTTAAGTATACTCTAATAAAAAACTTATGTCAAGTCTTTTTAAGCTAAATTTAATATTTCTTTCAAATTTAACCTTTTTTTAAAATATATTTATAAAAATCCTAAAAGGATATTACATCTACTTTTATAGATGTATGAACTGTTATAAGAACAATTTCAACTTTCTGTTAGTTTCTATAAAAGAAAAAAAATCTTTTTATTTGTTTTTCTTGTTTTTGAATATTTAATTGACAATATATAAGTCTCAGATAATACAATTAAGGCTTCAGCCGCTGAAAAAGTTAGATTATGCAAAAAAATATAAGAACCTTTCTTTTTTTCTTATATCTTCTTATAACATCTATATACAAATTACAAACACAAGGAGGTTCACAATGAACAAGTCAATTTTATATATAGCAACAATATCAGTTTTCATGGTTCTGAGTATTACTACAATAGTAGGAATATTAACTCATTCAATCCCAAATTTTCAGACTGGATTACTTTTATTTTTAGTATTAACTTTTTATCTATTAATAGATTATCAAGCTTTTAAAATGAAAAAAATGAAAAAAGCGAGGTGTTAAATGAGAGAAACAGTAATAATAGATAAGAACTGTAAAGTCTCTTATAAAATTAATGAAGATTTTATCTTCTTCAAGAATCAAAGCGATATTTATTATTTAATCACAAAATCAAATGTATTAATTAAATTGAAAATATCTGTAAATGATTTTTTCAATAAAATATTAGAACATATAGAAAATAATATTTCTTTTCTTCACTTAATTGATGAGAGATTTATATTGATAGACAGTTTTATTATAGAAAATTCGGAGGTGTTAAATGAAATTTAAAAAAGCTTTTACAATGATAGAATTATTAATTGTAATGACAATCACATCAATATTAGCAACATCAGGATTATCATCTTGGGAACAAGATATAAATTATAAGATTAAAGAAAAATTTGTTGATGATATAGAGCACATAATTAGTCTTCAAGAGCGAATAAAATCGAAGGATGGTAATTATGTAGAAGTTAATTTTGAAAGTGATTCTGAGACGATGTCTAAAGAATCAGATGGTTATAACTTTACACTTAGTTTTGCTAAAACTATCTTAATTATAACAACTTATGATGATTGTTTTGAAATTCATTCAGAACAAAAAAATATAGAGAAAACTATTAAATACGACAATTGCACCGATTCTAAATTAAGAATTATATAATAATAAATATAGAGAGACTTCGATTTTATAAGTCTTTCTACTAACTTTAAAAAGAATTTCGAAATTCTTTTGCATAATCTTACTTTTTTTGTTTTTACTATCTATAACAGTATATCGAAAATGATAAAACTCCTACTTGTTTAGCAAGAAATTGCTAAACATTAATGAGAGAGTTCTTGGTAGATTTAAAAAAGAGTTCGATTCTCTTTTCTCTCACTCTCTCTTTTCTTTTTTAAAAAGGTGTAAATATGAATAATCTTAATCATGATAAAAATCCTCAATTTTTACATTAATTTAAATAACTGATAATTAAACAATAGTTTGATTTCTTAAAACCTTTCTAGGTTTTTAATCTCTTCGGAGAAACTAAAAAACAAGGAGGTATTTTTTATGAAAAATACAAAAAACACAATGAAAAAAGGATTTACATTAGTAGAATTACTATTTGTTATGGCGATTATATCAATTTTAGCAGGAATAGGAATTTCTCAAATGTCAGGTTCTACGGAAGCAGCAAACAAAGTTGTTTTAAAGTCAGATATTAGAAGTGCAATTACAGCAGCTCAGATTCAATATGCAAATGGTGGGACTTATGATGGTTCTAGTTTTACATCAACTAATTCAGAAGTTGCAGTGACATATCCAATTGCAACAGCACTTAGTTTTTGTGTAGAAGCAACGATGGCTGAAGTTGGAACTTTTAGTTATGACTCATCAAATTCGGCAGGAATAGTTGAAGCTTCTTGTAGCTAACAACTAAACGATTGAGACTCTCTTTGAGTCTCTTTTGTTTTCTAAAGTTTTTTATTAATTAAAATGTTTTAGAAAATAAAAATAAAAAAGAAAGGAGAAATAAAATGAAAAAAGGATTTACACTAACAGAATTATTATTCGTTGTAGCAATCGTATCAATTTTAGCAGGACTAGGAATTTCAAAAATGAGCGAGATTACAAAAAATGTTTTAATAACTCAAGCAAAATCTGATGTAAGAAATTTGATAAACAAAGAATCTTTGTATTATGCAGAAAATTATGACTATTCTTCTGAATTTGAAGATTTAGAGTTAAAGAATGAAAATAAATTTTCAATTAATCTTCAAACTTGTGATAATAGAGATGGTTATAAAATATTTGTATCTAATGTTTCTTTAGAAGATACAAAAGTAGTTTATGATTCTTGTAATGAGCAAAAAGGTATCTATCTTTCTAATTTAGTATCTATGTCATACTATGAAGCTTTTAATCAAAATAATGCAGATAGTGCAGAAGAAATTTTCTTGACTGGTTCTAATAATAAAATTCAAGCAGCTTCATATGATTCTTTAAGCAAAATTCTAGGAGCAGAATCTTTAGAAGTTTCAGGTGATTATCAAACTGAAATGTTAACAAATTTAGAAGAAGTTGATAGTCTTTATATTAATAATATTAATGGAAGGTCAGTAGATTTATCTTTTTTAAATGATGTTAAAATTAATGACGAATTTAAACTTAGAGTGAAATCAGTTTCAGAAAAAGCTTCAGCTGAGTCTGATATCTGTCAGAATTTTTCTTCACTTAGTGTAACTGATGCAAGAGATAGAGCTCTTTCTTATGACACAATTTGTAATTAAGAGAAGTTCTTTTGAGCTTCTCTTTTTTTATGCCTAATACTTTATATTAAAAACTCACTCTTCGAGTTCACACATTCAGCGACTTCGTCTTAATTGAATTATCTGAAACTAACAATCAATGAAAATAAATACTAATAATATATTCTAGCGAAGCGATGAAAAAGAATTTAGAAATTCTTTCTAGAAGTTAATGAAAAGTTGAAATCTTTCTTATAACAGTGTATCAATTTAATAAAAAAGGAGGACAAGATAATGAAAAACTTTGAAGCATTTATGATAGAGTTAGACAATAACAAAAATACAGCTATAGAATCAACATTCTTAGCATTTTCAGTATTATTATTAGCATCAGCTTTATTCTAATCACTTACAAAAACAAAAAAGTTTCTCGAAAGAGATTTAACATTAGCTCATATTTTAAATAGAAGAGCAGGAAAATAACATTATGAAATATTTTGAAGCAATAAAAAAAGAAATTAAAGACACATTAAAGATTGAAAACTTTGATGCTTTTTCAAACAAAACTGAATTAAAAGCAGCTTTAGCTGATGAAAATCTTTTTATTAATCTGGATGGAGCACAAGGAGATAATTTATTTCTTTCATTAAAAAAATAAAGAAGATTAAAAAAAGTTTCTCGAAAGAGTTTAATTAAATAAAAAGAGAAGTTCTTATGAGCTTCTCTTTTTTTATGCCTAATTTTTCGTCTTTCTCTTCTTTTAAATTACTTTTTTATCTTCTAGTCTCTTATAACAATATAATAGTTTAAGAGGATTAAATATGTAAGTGTGTTGAAAAGAATAGATATTATTTTTAAGCGAAGCGGTGGAAAGAAATTTCTAAACAAAAGAAAAATTATACAAAAACAAGGAGGTATAAAAAGATGATAGCAAAACTAAGCGGTAAATCAGCAGAAAATTATTATTACGAGAAAGACCCAATTATGAATTCAGACGGAGGAAATGAAAATTTAAGTTGGCAAGGTCAAGGTGCAACTCTTCTTGGATTAGAAGGAAATGTAGACAGAGAAGATTTTAAACAAGTTCTAGATGGTAAATTAGAAGACACTGAACTTAGAAGTATGAGCTCAAAAACAAGTGGAGAAGATAGAAAAGCATTTGATATGACTTTCTCAGCTCCAAAAAGTGTTTCACATTTAGCACTAGTTATGGACAAAGACGAAGTAGTTAATGCACATCAAAAAGCTGTAGAAGACACTATGAAATATGTAGAAAAGAATTTTGCACAAACTAGAACATATAACGAGGATGGAAATAGAGTTAAAGAAAATACGGGCAATTTATTAGTTGCTAAAGCTGAACATTCAATTTCAAGAGCAACAGCTAATTCAGTTTCTGACCCTAGTTTGCATACACATAATGTTATAGCTAACACAACACAAGCAAAAGATGGAAGTTGGAAGAGTCTTTCTACTGATGAATTATTTAAGAATCAACATAACATTAATAAGATGTATAAAGAAAATCTAGCTCACAATCTGAAAGAAGAAGGATATGCTCTTAATTTTGACAAAAAAGGAAACTTCGAAGTTGCAGGTTATACAAAAGATGTAATAGATAATTTTTCTAAAAGAAAATTTGAAATTGCAGGACAAGCGGAACAATTGAAAGAGAATCCAAAATTTGCAGATAAAACTGATAAAGAGTTAAGAGATATAGCACAACACGAATTTAAACAAGAAAAAGTTGACATTAGTAAAGATGATTTAAAATCATCTTGGAATCAACAGCATCAAGAAGCAGGATTAACTTCTAAAGAAGAATTATTAAATTCTGTAAATGCAGAAAAAGACTATGCTTCTACTAAAGAAAAATTGTCTGTAAAAGAAGTTGTTAGTATCGCTGCTGAAACTTTAGCTGATAAAGAATCGCATTTCTCAAAAGAAGATATTCTTAAAACAGCATTGAAAGTAAATGAAGGAGACAATAGTCCAAAAGATATTGAAAAGTTTATTGATGATACGAAAAAAATTGGACAAAAAGAACCTAATGATTTAAAGAAAATTACAGTTCAAGACGAGAATGGAAAAGATAAAGTAGCTTTCACTACTAAAGAAGTGTTTGAAATTGAAAAAGAGAATGTTAAGTTAATAAAAGAACTCTCACAAACAAAAACTCCTGGATTAATTACAGAAGAACAAGCAGATAAATCTTTAGATAAATTTGAAAAATTTAAAGGCTTTAAAATGACAGAAACTCAAAGAGAATTTGCTTTTACAGCTCTTACTTCTGATGAAACAATTTTAGCTACAACAGGAGATGCAGGAACTGGAAAAACAACAGCATTTGAAGCAGTTAGAATGTCTCTTGAAGACAACGGATACACAAAAGAAGAAATTGGAATCATAGCACCAACTGGAAAGGCTGCAATGGGTGCTCAACAAGAGTCAGGAATTGAAGCTATGACTATTGCTTCTTATTTGAACAAAGGTTTTGATTCTAATAAAGACTCTTATAATGTTGATAATAACTCAGCAATAAAAGAAAATGGTGATATAAAGAAAAAAGATGAATATCCAAAAGCTGATTCTAATGTAAAAGATTTATCTAAATTTGAGAAAGAAGTCTTAGATGATATGAATAAAAATGATAAGACAAAAGATTCAAATGTTTATGAAGACAAAAAAGATAGATTCTCAGTTGGAAAAATTGAAGTTGGTTTTACAGATAAACATAGAGAAGCTGTAAGTAAATTAAAAAGTGAGCAACATGGTTTTAAATCAGTAGGATTAAAGGCATCAACTCAAGATGTGGGTGGTGTTTTTATGACAGAAAAAATCAAAAGAAGTAGTGTTGAAACTACAAAATTTGATAAAAAAACTGGAGATTCAGTAGTAAAAAATACATCTAAAAAATTAGGTGTTGAACTTGAAACAAGAAAATCTAGGGATGGAGCTATGACAACAAAAAAAGAAACTCTAAAAGACTTAAAAAGTGGTGCAACAAAAGAAACAACGATTAAAACATCGAATGTTTTTGGAAAGACAAATAAAGTTTTAGATAAATCTCTAATGGGATTTAAACAAAAAGATGATAAAGGAAATGTTAAAGTTAAAGATAGTTTTAGTAAAAAGCTTTCTGATAAAGTTTATAAAGATGACACTAGAGAAACTGTTATTAAGAATTCAAAAGAAGGAATGAAGTTTAAAGAAGAAGATAAATCATTTTTAAGTGGATTAGCTTCATCAAAAACAGACTTAAAATCATTTAATAAAGATAATGTAAGAATTGATAAAAGTAAGTCTGAAAATAGTTTCCTAGGTGGAATGATTTCTTTAAAAAAAGAGACTACTACAAAAACTCAAGAAGGTAAGCTTTTTGATACAAAACAAGAGGAAAAAGGAAGTAGAACTATTTCTCTGTTTGGTAAAGAAGTTTCTAGTAAAAATATTGACTACAGTAGAGAAAGAGATTCTAAAGTTGTAAAAGCAAAAGAATTTATTAAAGAAAAAGTAGATAACTACTTTAATAAAGATAAAGAATTAGAAGCTAGTGTTATAACTAAACAAGAAAAAAATGGTAAAGGTCAAGAATCTTTATCTAAAACAGAAATCTCTAAGATTGATGATAAGAAGAGTTTAGTTTCTAATACCACTTATTTAAAAGATAAAAATGAAGATAAATTTAAAGAAGTTAATTCTAAGAGTCAAATAATTAAAAAATCAGTTGAAAATATTAAAGACAAAGCTCAAGAAAAATCTAAAGAACCAGTAAGAAAGAAAATTATATTCGTTGAAGAAGCTTCAATGATGAATTCTAAAGATTTAAATTCATCGTTAAAAGATGCAAAAGAAAATAATATTAAACTGTTTATGGTTGGAGACCACAAGCAGTTGAAGTCAGTTCAGAGAGGTAATGCATTTGTTGAGTTTCAGCAAGGAACAAAAAAAAATGTTCACATGAACGAAGGTATGAGACAAAAAACAGAAGAAGCAAAAATTGTAGTTGATACTTTTGCTAAAGGAGAAGTAAAAGATGCTATGTCAACTTTAGATAAGCAAGAAAGACTTTTAGAGGTTAAAGATAGTTCTAGTAGAAGTGAATTTATTGCAGATAAACTTTCTGATAACTCTGCTTATAAAGATACAGTAGCTCTTGCATCAACAAGAAGTGAAGTTAAAGAGATTAATGATTTAACTAGAGAAAAACTTCATGGTTCAAAAGATTTTGGTGAAAAGTTTAATGTTAGAGAAGATAAAAGATTAGATGATGTAGACAAGATGAGCTCAACTAATTTTCAAAAAGGCGATATTGTAGGAGTAAAAGTTGAAACTCCAAATGGGAAAACTAGATTTTCTGAGTATGAAGTTAAATCTGTTAATAATGAAAGAAATGAAATTACTTTAGCTAGTGATAAAAAAGAGTTTAAAATGGACTTAAGACAAGATTCAAAAAACATTACAACTGTATCAAAGATTGAAGAAAGAAGTTTTACAGAAGGAGATAAAGTTATGACTCTTAAAAATAACACTAAAAACAACACAATGAATGGTGAGATTGGATTTGTTGAGAATATAGATTCTAAGAATCAAAAAATGACAATTAATTTTGGAGACAATAAAAAAGTTGAATTCGATATGTCAAAAGAAAAAGAAGCCATAGACCATGCCTATGGAATGACAGTCCACAAATCACAAGGTGTGACTGAACAAAATGCAATTGTTTCTCTTAATACAGAGAATGCTTCTATGAATAACAAAAACTTAGCTTATGTTGCAGTTTCTAGACATAAAACAGATTTAATCGTTTTAACTGATGATAAAGACAAGTTAGTAGAACAAATAGACAAAGAACAAATTAAAGCATCTACAGCAGATTCTTCTGAACATAAAGAAGCTTTAAAAGAAGAAATGTTTTCCAAAACTGAAAATAAAGATTCTAGTTTTGAAAATAAACTAGAAGATAAAATAAAAGATGAAAGTAAAGATGAAAGATTTGAATCTAAGAATTCTTCTTTTGATAAAAATGATTTTAAAGAAGTAGAAATTTTTGATAAAAGTGAATATAAAGAAATTGACTTAAAAGAAGATTCTAAAGAAGTTAAAGTTGAGAAAGATGAAGTTCTAGTTGAATCTAAAGAATCTAAGAAAGAAGAAACTAAAGAATCGCAAAATGAAGAAAAGAAAGAAGATAAAGTGATAAGTTTTTAATCTTTTTTCTTTTTAGAGTCTTATAACTATATAGAGTTCATTTTGAACTCGCATTTTTTACCAAAAAGGAGGAATATAAAAATGGAAGTAGATAAAAAAGAAGACGAACAAGCTGTTTATAATTCTGAGTCTAAGGATGAATCAAAGTCACTTTCTGATGTTGCTGAGAGCTATTCTAGTTATACAGAAGAAACAAAAATAGAAGAAGTTTCTGATAAAACAGAATCTAAAACTGAATATGAAAGTGAAGAAAGTAGAGTCTCTAATCAGTTTGCTGAAAGCATTGAGAAATCAACAGAAGCAGTAGAAGCTGTAGCAACAGCAGGAGCTAGTGAAGCAGTAGAAGCTGTATCTAATGTTGCTGATGCAAAAGAAGTAGAGACTGAAAAGTTTGATAGTCTAGCTGATTTTGGTCAAGCTATGCAAGATGCTAGAGCTGAATCTAATTCTAATAGTTTTGAAATCACTGATGAAATGAGGGCTGAACAAGCACAATCACATCAAGCAGCTCAAGATGGATTAGAGAGATTTGAGAATCCTGAGGAAAATCAAATTAAAGATATTAGTTCTGAAATCAAACAAGAAGCATTTCAAGATGCTGTGAATGATTTTGCTGAATCGAATTTTAAAACAGAAGATGCAAAAGATGATTATAAAGAATTTATGACTTCTGAACACTCTGAAAAAATTGATTCTGCTTCATCTGTAGATGACTTAGTTAATAAAGTTGAAGAATCAATTAATAATTCAAAAGAAGAGTTCTTAGATTCTAAACAAAACGAACAAGAGAGCTTATCAGAAATGAAAAGTGAAGGTGGTTTATCTCAAGATGAATCAAAAGAAGTTGACACTCAGTTTAATAAAAATGAAGCAATTCTAAATTCTGAAAGTCAAGAACAAAAACAAGAAGCAGAGCAAACTAAAGAAGCTGCTGTTTCTGTATAAGAGAGTTTAGAGACTCTCGGGAGAATAAAAATGGCAGCAATGGATGACCAAATTGAAAAGGAAGCTCAGGAATGGGCTAAAAATATGACAAAAGGAGTTGGAGAAAATAGTGAAGTTAATGAAAATGAAGCTTCACAAGAGACTTTTTCTTTCAACATAGAAGAAAATAGTAGCTCTACGATGGAGCATACTATGAGCTTCGAATAGTTTCTCGCAAGAGTTTAATATTAGAGCATCATAAGCTCTTTAAAAAAATTGAGGAAAGACAATGAAGAAAATTGAATTAGAAGTTTTAGACTTATTCAATGAACTTTTTGATGTTTTTGTTTTAACTAAAGAAGATTTTGTTAATTTATTATATAAGTCTTTTTTAGAAAAAGATAAGATAAGAACAAAAACTGTTATGACTGGTTTAATTGCTTTTCATAGTGAAGATGAAATTAGAGAAGTTTTATCGAAAGTTCATTCTAGAAGAATAAAAAATACAAATTAAGAGAAGTTCTTTTGAGCTTCTCTTTTTTTATGTCTACAGAAAAATCAACTCACTCCTATAACAGTATAACAAATTAAAAGGAGGTGTAAGATGACTGATGTAGTAATATTTTTTAGTTCAATAGTAGCTTATTTTGTAGTTATATTTTTATTTAGAAAAGTAATAGTTAATTTAATTTACAATAGCACAACAAATAAGTAAGTTTTCCTGAAAAGGTTTTTAATAGAGAAGTTCTTCGGAGCTTCTCTTTTTTTATGTCTAATTTTTCGTCTCGTTCTACGAACTCACACATTCAGCGACTTCGTCTTAATATATTGTAGACATAAAAAAAGCTACCCTTAGAGTAGCTGATTTTATTTTCTTGTTAAAGAATTAGCTCTATTTAATGAATATCCAAAGTAAGAGTCTTTAGTGTAAAGAGGAATACCTCCTCCGTATAACTCGACATTTCCTTTTACAGAATATTTAAAAGATTGAGAAGTATAACTCTCTAAATCTCCATTGAAATACCAATACTTATCGTTGAATTCCTTATAAAGACTAACAAGTTTTTTTGCCATGTCTCTATCTAGAATAACTTTCTTATTACATAATCCACCAACATTCATTACAGAATAATTCTTCTTGTTTCCTATTCTTTTAAATTTGTCAACATCTTCAGGTTTAACAAAAATACTTTCTCTTCCATTTTTTAGAGCACTTGCGATTATTGAACCAGCAAAAAATAAATCTTCAACATCTTGAAATAGTTTTACTGAATCTTGACCTTTAACTGCTCCATATCCACCTTCTAATAGAATGTTTCTGATTCTATCATTGTAGTTAATATCTGATAATTTTCCTACATAGCTTGAATTATTACTATAAGAAAATTCTGAATTGAAATATTTTTTCGAGCTAGGTTCTTCTTGTAGGAAACTGAAACATTCTTTTAATTCACTTTTATATCTCTCTGCCATATTTTCATTTATAGAATAGTTGTCTGTAAAAGCAAAACTTGATGTAGCTATTAAAGTTGTAGCTACTGCACTTAGTATTATTTTTTTCATCTCTTCTTCTCCTTATTTTAATATATTGCTACATTGTAGCTACTACAATAACTTCTTACATTTTCATAATGCCAGTTATTAACTAATGATAAAGCTTTTTCTGTATTTCCTAAGAAAATATATTTGATTAATTTCTTAATCTTTCTATCTTTTTCGTCTCCTGCTGCGAACTTATAATTTTTATTAACTATATAATTTTCGATTAAAAAACTTTCTCTTAAAACATTTCCATAATTTTCATTAGAAGAAGTGTTCATTAGTAAACTTGCTTCCATTGTAGAATTTGTGTTTCTTGGGTCGTTCACTACAACTAAAGAGATATATTTTTGTAAAAATTTATATTCTTCATTGTTAGCTGTCATCATTTCTACAAACTTAATATAATTAATTGCAAATTGCTTGTAAGTTCTTTTTGTAGAAACACCTAGTCCAATATTTTTTAAGAATGAAACTTCAATAGTTCCATACATATTGTTATAAGCTTCTTCAAGTCCTTGAGCTGTTCCAATTGTATTTGAATATTTTTGTAGTTCTGTTCCTTTAAAATACTTCACATATTTGTTAAAAAATCTTTCTTCTGAATTATTAAAATTATGACAAGATGACACCTTAATCGCATCAGGAAATGTTAAAGTTCCTGCAAAACTTGATGTAGCTATTAAAGTTGTAGCTACTGCACTTAGTAAAATTTTTTTCATTTTATTTCTCCATTTATTTTTTTGATATTATGTTATAAGACTGAGATTTTTTTTCTATCAGTTATAGAAAAGTATTAATAGAAAGATAACTATAAAATATATAAAATAAAATCTCTTTAGCATAATAACATAATCTCTAGCTAAATCATCAGTAAAATCTTCTAAATCATTTTTCATTATTAATCCTTTTTGTCATCTTCTAATATTAAAAGTAGAAAAAGTAATATACAAAAACTATCACTATCTTTATTTTCTGCTTCTTCTTTAAAAAAAGAAAAAATAAAGTAAGATACAAATAGAATAATTGAAATAAAAATTATATATATAATTGTATTTTCACTCATTGTTTTTCCTTTTTTTCTGTTTTGTCATCTTCTAAAACTCTTCCTAGATTGTAAAGTCCTATTCCAACTCCTAATGCAACTGGATGATTAATGTTGCTGATTCCTCCTCCTAATTCTTTTGTTTTTGTTGCTAAAAAACATCCTTGAAAAAAAACTGTTATTATTGCTATAAGTAAAATATTTTTAAAATTCATTCTCTATCCTTTTTCTTTTTTGACTATGTAGAATTAATCTACATAGTGATAAATGTCATGTTCTATCTTGTCATATTCGCCTGAGATTTCGAAGTCATAAGCTATGCTTTTATAATCTATATTATTAGAAATAATTGAAGGCAAGTCATCTAAATCAATAGTCTGAGAAATATATTCTTCTACAACTTCTTCAAGAGTTGAATTTTCATAAATAACAACTTCTTCATATTTTTCAATAGCTGTTTCTAGGTCATAATTTCTATGCTCTGTTAAATATGATATTCTTTTTAAATCTTCTTCATCATAAGACTCTAATTCTTCTAACTGCTCGTTTAATCTACTTAAAGAACTATACTCATTCACTTCTATTAAATTACACTCAATAGTCCATTCAAAATCAGTAATAAAAATCTCTTCATGTGTATCTCCAAAACCTGAAACTACTGCTCCCTCTTCTAAAACTTCTTTTATTTCAGAATTTAAATCTTCCTGAGACATTGGCAATTCAATCCATTTTCCTGATAAATTTCCCTCGTTGTAAGCTTGTAAGTCTGTAAGATATACTTTTAACATTTTATTTCCTTTTTTCTTTTATAGATTTGCAATTTTTAGATTTGAGAGTTTCATTTTTTTTAAGTCTTCTTTTAATTTTAGAAGAGATAAAAGCTTTTGCTCTTAAATGCTAATTTGCAACTTTTGAGTTATCGAGTTTTCATAAGTGTAGTAAATGTTTTATCTTTTAGAATAATCTTAATTTTGTAAAAATTCATATTAGTATAGAAGTAAATAAATAAAGTGTAATGTTGAAAAGTTGATTTAAAAGTTGATTAGTGTTTAAGATGCTTTGTATCTCTTTGTTAAGAAATTAAAAAGTAGAAGACTTTTTTTGTTTTTAATTAATCTGTAAATGAGTTTTTCAGATTTTCGAATTTTTTTTGGATTGGATTAAGGGGATAGGCTTATAGAGTCTCAAAAAGAGAGACTCTAGATATTAAGATTTTGCTCTGTTTTGAGCTTTTTTTAAGTTCATAGATTCAATTCTTTTTTTAGATTTGATTCTATCTTCTACTATTTTTTTATCTAAGTTTGTAGAAGCTGCTAGTCTTGAAATATCTTCTGTTTTTAATTTCTCGATAGCATCATCAACTAATTTATAATTCTTGTCTTTAATATCTTTTTCTAAAAGTTTTTGTGCATCTTTTACAAGTAAAACTAATTCTTCTTTGAATTGAATTTTAATTTTTTCTTCTTGTAATTTAAGACAAAATGCTTTAATGATTGCTTCATCAGCTGCACCAAGTGTTAGAATTTCTCTAGATTCTAGAATTCTTCTAACACTTGCTTCTTCTTTCTCTGTAAGTCTTTTCTTGAAACTATTATTGATATAGTCTAAGATTGTATCTGTCTTCTTAGTTTCTGTCTTTGCTTCTTCTACGATTGTGATAATGCTCTCTATCATTACTTTTTGATTAACTGTTAACATTTCTGTCCTTTTTTATTATTTTATGTATAATATTATTATTTCACTTTATTTATTCTTAGAACTTAGAGAATTTTTTCTCCAAACTCTAAAATAAGTTCATCTAGTTTATGCATCACATTGAGAAATGAATTGAACATAATCTTTCTAAGCTCCTTTCTTTTCTTCAATTTTTTCGATTTGCTCTAATTGGTCTAGATTGAAAACATAATAATAGTTATATGACTTGATTTTATAAGGTTTTATTTCTCCCGTTTCTCTGTCTGTGTATGTATTTTCTAAATCTACTTTGATATTTGTATTGAAAAGCATTGTTCCTTTGCCTTTTTTTACTTCTAGATTTAAGTTTGCTGCTTGTTCTTTAGATAACCATTCGTTCGACTCATATTTATTTTCTGACTGAGCACTTATTAATAATAGTTGATTAACTTTTGTATAATTTCTACCACTAGCACCATTAATTTGATTTTTTGCATCTGAGAATTTAATCTCTGTCATTGCTGCTTCAACTTGTTCTGTAAATAATCTTTCAACTGTAGTCTTCATTTTAATTCCTTAATTTTTACATATTGCAATTTTTAGATTTGAGAGTTCATTTTTTTAAGTCTTCTTTTAATTTTAGAAGAGATAAAAGCTTTTGCTCTTAAATGCTAATTTGCAACTTTTGAGTTATCGAGTTTCATAAATGTAGAAGTTGTTTTGTTTCTTTGTATAAACTTATGTTAATAATTTTAGAGTAAGAACAAATAAATAAGATGTAGTGTTGAAACTTGATTCAAGAGTTGATTAGTGTTTAAGATATTTATTATCTTTTCGTTAAGAAATTAAAAAGTAGAAGACTTTTTTGTTTTTAGTTAATCTGTAAATGAGTTTTATAGATTTTCAATTTAGAGAAGAGACTGAGTCTCTTTCTATTTTAGATACTCTTTGTGAAGAGTGTAGTGTTTTGTTTTCTTGTATTTATAATTGTTTATGTCTTTCTTTATAAATCCAATTTTCTTTTTTTCTAAAAGATATGTCTTATATCTTGCAGTTTTTTTGTTTTTTTCTTTGAATTGTTCATAAAACTCTTCATCTTCTCCTAGAAGTTGATAATTGATGATGTAGTCAGCATATTCAAAGTCAAAATCAGCTTGATAAGCTCTTAGAATTGATTTGTATTTATTAAAGAGAGAATATAGCTTCATCATGTCAGATAAATAATTTTGTATTTCATCTTCAGTCATTTTAGAAAGTTTTCTTTCAAGTCTTATCACTTGAACTTTTATAGTTTTTTTATTTTTGCCCTGCTCGTCTTCGAAATTCTCTGATGCAATTAATCGGAAAGGTCTTTTCACTGTATATAAGTAAAGAGAAGAGAAGCAAATAAATCTATCAAAAGAGATATTAACTTCTTTAGCTTCTAAGAGCTCTATAATGCTCTCTCTTGTCTTTTCTAACTCATTGCTGTAGCTTTTCATCGTAAAATCCTTTGTGAAGCAATTATAGAGTTATTGCACTTATAGATTCTTGAATTCCTTGACCAAATTGGTTAATCTTTATTAAATTTTAAGATAAAAGATGTAATAATCTTCTCAAGAGTTTGACCAAATCGGTCAATATGTGTTTGAAAGAACTGATGAATATTTAAACTTAATTAAGGAGTTTGAACAAAAAGCCCAAGTTGGCTGAGGAAAGAAAAAATGAATAATAAAGATTTAAAGTTTATTGAAGAACTTTTGACAAGAAAAGAGGTGTGTGATGCTTAATTTAGAATCTATCACAACAATTGATGAAGCTGTAATTTATTTAAGTATGACAGATAATTCAAAAAATAAAATTAGTTCTATAACTGAAATTGATATAGCATTAAAAACACATGGAAGAGGTGGTTATAGAGATATATACTTTAACTATATAAAAATGATTCATAGTGTTTTAGAGGATGCATATTCATTAGCTATTCCACTTACTTTTTTTTCTAAAGAAAGTGAATCTAAATTAAGAGCATTAGATGAAATAAAATCTAAGATTAAAAAGATTAAAGTAAAAAAACATATAACTAAAGAAAATCTACACCCAAGAGCTGTTTTTGTTGTTTTTTATTTACTTAAAAACAGTGTGTTTCCAACAATGGAGGTGTGTGATGTCTAATAAAGATTTAATGTTTAATGCTTTATACAATAAGTATAGTAAGTTAGTTCTAACAAGAAAAGAACTATGTCAGGAAATGTCTATAAGTATAGCTACTCTTAATCGAAGAATTAAGAATCATGAAGCTCTACCAAAATTTTATGTCGATGGTGGAAAATATCTATTCACTATATCAGCTGTATGTGATTTTTTAATCGCAATGCAACAAATATAAAGAAAGAAAGAAGCTTTAAAAGCTATCTTCTTTTTATATATAAGACTCTTCATAAGCTGTAATCGAGTCTCTCGCAAAGTCAGGACTAAATTTTGCATAATGCTTAATAGTTGTTTCTATTGTAGAATGATTTAAGAGCTTTTGAATTTTAAAAATCGAAACTGGCATAATATCCCATTCATTTTTTAACTCATTTTTTTTGCCTTTCACTAAATTTGTTGCGAAACTGTGTCTCAAGCTATAAAGAGCAAGTCTATCTTTTCCAAAACGATTTTTATTAAACATTTCATTGATGACATCGGCTAAATAATCAGGAGTTCGAGGAAGTATTTTTACTTTTTGTGTGTGTTCACTAAAGAATAAATATTCGTCTAAATTTCTATCTTTTATAAAAGATTCAAGCTCAAAAGACAAAAGAGGTGTTAGATTACAATAATAATTCATCTTTCTTTTGAAATCAAAAACTTTTATTATTTTATCTTTAAACAAAAAGTCTTTAATTTTTAAATTCAAGACTGAGTTTGGTCTCATTCCCGTTGAAGCAATTATTAATGTCATTAAATAACCTTGACGATAAACATCTTTCTCTTTTAACTTATCTAATAGAGATTTAATCTGAAAAGGTTCTAAATAACTCGTTCTTGGCACTGATTTAGCTTTTAATCTTTTGTAAATTGTTTCTAATTTCTCATGAGCATCAGTTTTTTCATGAGACTTAACATCTTTAAGTTCTAATGGATTATGAGAGCATTTTGTATGCTTCACAATGCTTTTAATTAAGATTAATCCATTTGAGAGATATTTTCCTGAAAATTTGGGAAGAGTTATCTGCTCTAAGTTTCGAACTTGAGTTTTAGTTAGTTTTTCTAATTCTATGACTCTATCAACAAAATGTTGAGTTGTAATAGAATGAAAACCTATTTGAGCTAAATTCCACTCTGACCAAAACGACTTATATAGTGATTTTTCTCTTCTTATTCCTTCTAAGTCTTTATATTGCTTAAAAGCTTTTTCTAAGTGCAGTTCTTCTTCACATAATTTTTCAAATTTAGTGAAATAAATTTCTGCAAGTTTATTTAAAGACATTTTAGAAGTTGCTGTTAAAGTTGAAGAAGAAGATGATAAAACAGAATCTTCACTAATTCCTTTTCTGATATTTAGAAGAGCTTCATCTAAAATCTTTTTAGCTTTAGTTTCAGTCATTCCTAGTTTTAGAGTTCCAACTTTTTTTTCAGTTGATTTACCATCTTTTTTATACTTAATATAAAATGTTGTGTCTTTTTTTCCTACTCTCTTGTAAACTGATTTATATTTTGTTTTTTCTAATGACATTCTCTTCCTTTTCTTTAACCAAATCAGTCAATCTTTTGTATTACGATTATGACTAATTATATCTTAAAAAGAGATAAAGAAGATAGAAGAAAAATAGTATCTTCTACTTTTTTTCACTACTTTTTTCACTACTTGCATGAGTGAAAAAGATATTAAATGATATAAATTAGTCAATTTTACTTAACTTTTTTTATCTGTCTAAAAGTAATTGATAGATATAATAAAGTAATAAAAATATAATGATGTTTGCGAAACGATGGGGTCTCTAGAGACTTTATAGTTAGTGTGAAATTTTGATTTTGGGTTTAGATTTGGAAGTTTGTAAAAATCTGTAATTAGGGTTGAAACCTGCGGTGTCCACCAGGATCACATACCCCCCACTTAGTTTGGAAGTTTACATTATTTAGTTTTAAAAACATCTGAAAGAGAAG
>Ga0193956_1000096_pt1 | contig 37795 bp, 30 predicted proteins | sample BB_7_MG_FD_140358 | JGI IMG/M metagenome (GOLD analysis project Ga0193956, IMG submission 140358) | Microbial mat bacterial communities from the Broadkill River, Lewes, Delaware, United States - BB_7_MG | ecosystem: Environmental > Aquatic > Freshwater > River > Microbial mats | place: USA...
GCTTCTGCTAATTTATGAGATTTTTCAGTTAAAGCTTTCACTTTTTCTTCAATTTGCTCTTTAGTAGCATTTTCATCTTTTAATAACTCTTCTAACTCAGCTGCCGCATCGATAATTGCTTTACTCTCTTCTTCAGAAACTGCGTCAGGATTTTCTTCTAATGTTTTCTTAGTTGAATGTAATAAAGCGTCAGCTTGATTTCTTACTTCAATTACTTCTTTTTTCTTAGCGTCAACTTCTTTGTTTGCTTCTGCTTCATTTACCATTTTTTCGATTTCTTCATCACTTAATCCAGATGAACCAGAAATAGTAATTTTATTTTCTTTACCAGTTCCTTTATCTTTTGCAGATACATTTAAAACACCATTTGCATCAATATCAAATGTTACTTCAATTTGAGGAACACCTCTTGGAGCTGCTGGAATATCTGATAATTCAAACATACCTAATGATTTGTTATCTTTAGCAAATTCTCTCTCACCTTGTCCTACGTGAATAGAAACTGCTGGTTGATTATCTTCAGCTGTTGAGAATACTTGAGATTTTTTAACAGGAATTGTAGTTCCTTTTTCAATAAGTTTAGTTAATACTCCACCTAAAGTTTCAATTCCAAGTGATAAAGGAGTAACGTCTAGTAATAATACATCTTTAACATCACCTTTTAAAACACCAGCTTGAACAGCAGCACCAGCAGCAACAACTTCATCAGGGTTAACACCTTTATTTAAGTCTTTTCCGAAGAATTCTTTTACAATTTCATTTGCTTTTGGTAATCTAGTAGATCCACCAACCATAATGATTTCTTCAATTTCTTCTTTATCTAAACCAGCATCTCTTAAAGCAACTTTAATATGGTCTAAAGTTTCTGTAATTAAGTGCTCAGTCATAGATTCAAACTTAGCTCTAGTTAATGATTTAACTAAGTGAACAGGACCTGCAGACCCCATAGAAATAAATGGTAAGTTAATTTCTGTTGACTCTGCAGAAGATAATTCTTTCTTAGCATTTTCAGCAGCATCTTTTAATCTTTGTAATGCCATTTTGTCATTTTTAACATCAAAACCATTTTCAGTTTCAAACTCTTTTGCTAACCAATCAATAATTGCGTTATCAAAATCATCTCCACCTAAGAATGCATTACCATCAGTACTTAATACTTCAAAAGTACCATCACCAATTTCAAGTGCAGTAACATCAAAAGTACCACCACCTAAATCATATACTAATACTTTTTCTTCACCTTTTTTATCTAAACCATATGCTAATGAAGCAGCTGTTGGCTCATTGATAATTCTTAATACATTTAATCCAGCAATAGTTCCAGCTTCTTGAGTTGCTTTTCTTTGTGCATCATTGAAGTATGCAGGAACAGTAATAACAGCATCAGTTACAGGAGCTCCTAAATACTCTTCTGCATCAGCTTTTAATTTTCCTAAAATCTTTGCAGATACTTCTTGTGGAGTATAAACTTTATCTCCAATTTCAACAGCTGCTGCACCATTTCTATCAACGATTTTATATCCAACTTTTTCTTGTGCTTCTTTAGCATTTTCTTCATCCATCATTAAACCCATAATTCTTTTTACAGAATAAATAGTTTTTTCAGGATTCGTAATCGCTTGTCTTTTTGCAGGATCACCTACTAAAACTTCACCTTTATCAGTGAATGCAACGATTGAAGGAGTTGTATTTTTACCCTCTTTATTAGGGATAATTTTAGCTTCTCCACCTTCGTAAACTGCCATACAAGAGTTAGTTGTACCTAAATCAATTCCAATTACTTTACTCATTTTTCTTCCTTATCAAGTTTTATTTTTAATTTTTAGTTTTTATAATCTATTCTAGTTTTTTGACATTACGGTCAACAATACCAAGAAGTAGCATATTTTAGGCTAGTTCAAGGCAGACAAGAAATATAAAAGAAGAGCTTACTTTTAGTAAGTGACTCTATTATATTTCGAAGTCTAACGCAGAAATGGTCAAAATATGACTACTTCTTACAGATTGAAACCATTGCTGGTCTTAGTAATCTCTCTTTTAACTTATAACCTTTTTGAAGTCTTTGAACAATATGTCCATCTTCGTGATCAGGGCTATCAATTTGCATTACTGCATCATGGAAGTTTGGATCAAACTCACCATCAGTATCTACTTCAGTAATATCATGTTTTTCAAAAGCTGTGTAGAAATTTTTAATTGTTAATTCAACACCTTCTTTTAATTTTCCTAGTAACTCTTCAGCTGGAAGGTCTGCTGCTGCTTCTTCTGCTGCTAGTGCCATTTCTAAAGTATCAATTGGAGCTAATAAATCTTTAGCAAATTTTTCACTTGCATAATCAATAGCATTATACTTCTCTTTTTCTAATCTTTTTTTAATATTTTCAAAATCAGCATGAACTCTTAAATATTTGTCTTCTGCTTCTTTTAATTTTGCTTCTAAATCAGCTTTTACACTCTCAATTGTTTCTTCAACAGGTGCTTCTTCTGTTATAACTTCAGTTTCAGTCTCTTGTACTTCTTCTGTTTGTAATTCTTCTTTTTTTTCTTCGCTCAAGTTTTTCTCCTAAAAAGTTGTAATTTTTTTATAAAAATATTCATAATTTTTTGGAAGTTGCCCAATTACAAGCATCTTCACATCTTCGTTATTAATTTTGCAATAATGACAAATCCCTATATATCCAATAGGTAAGAAACCTTCAAAATATAATCCCTCTTCTAATTCATCCAAGATTTGACCTTTTAAAAACTTATTAATAGTCAATTCATCAAAATCATAAGTTAAGGCAAGATTCAAAAACTCTTTATAATTAAAGATTTCAAAATCTGAATTTTGTAACGTTTGGTTAATAGCTTCACAAATGTCATAAGCTCCAACATCTTTAGATATTTTTAAAATATCTTTTAATGTAAGACCTCTCATATCTTGCAAAAATCTATATAATGCATCTGAAAACTTAACAGATATTGCAAATGAAGAAAATTCTAATATCATATATTTATCTTCTACATTTAAAACATCTTTTAAAATATCAGACTTCTCTTTTTTAATAAATACTGATACTTCTACTTCAGAGGCATAATATTGTAATGCTTTTAAATTTATATTTGAAACATCAAAATTAAGTTTAGTTTTCCAATACTCTTTTAAAGCTTCAGTTGTTGGAGTTCTTCCACTACTAATATGCTCTTGAGCTAGATAACCTTCATCACCTAATTTTTTAAAATAACCTCTAATTGTTGCAGGAGAATAAGTGATATCATACATAGATTTTAACTGTGTAGAACCAATTGGTTCTAAGTGTTCTATATATGCTTTAATAATAGACTGTAATAAAAACTCTTTTTTATCAATCATTTTACAACCATTTTAATTTATTAGCACTCATTGTCTTAAACTGCTAAAGAATTATAACCTATTGAGTGTACATTTGTCAAGTAGTTTTAATAAAAAGTTTTTTTATCTTCTAAAACTCCTAAAAATAGGGCTTAATTGTTTTAATTTTATTTAAATAATAAATTTTAGTGTTATAAAACTTATATAAAATTAACTAAAAAATATGATATACTTAATTAAAGACATATATTTATTTATTTTATAAAATGAAACTAGGAGAAAAAATGAAACTATTTGCTACTACATCAATATTAACTGCTTTAATAATTCCTTCATTTGCTGCTGAATTTGTAACTATTGGAACAGGTGGAGTTACAGGAACTTATTATCCAACAGGTGGTGCAATTTGTCGACTTGTAAATAAATACAAGAAAGAAACAAAAATTAGATGTTCTGTTGAATCAACTGCTGGGTCTGTTTATAATATCAATACTATTAAAAATGGAGATTTAGATTTTGGTATTGCTCAATCTGATGTTGTTTATCAAGCTTCAAAAGGAACAAATGAATTTAATGGTAAAGCAATTAAAAAATTAAAATCTGTAATGGCTATTTACCCTGAATTATTAACACTAGTTACAAGAAAAGATGCAAATATAAATAATATTACTGATATAAAAGGAAAAAGAATTAACTTAGGTAATCCAGGTTCTGGTAATGAAGCTACAGCTTTAACTTTATTTGAAGCAAGTGGGATTAAAAAAGAAGATTTAAAGTTTGCAGGAACACTAAAAGCTTCTGAAATGCCAGATGCTTTAAAAGAGGATAAAATTGATGGATATTTTTATATGGTAGGTCACCCAACTACAAATATAAAAGATGCAACAAATTCTGTAGATGCGAAGATCACTCCACTTGAAGGTGCTAACATTGATGCTCTAATTACAAAATATCCTTATTTTGCAAAAGCTGATGTACCTGCTGGAATGTATAAAGGGAATCCTGAAAACATTCCTACATTTGGGGTAAAAGCTGTCTTAGTTACAAGTGATGATGTAAGTGAAAAAGCTGTATATACTACAGTTAAAGCTATTTTAGAAAATTTTGATAAATTTAAAAGACTTCATCCAGCCTATAGTAATATTACAAAAAAATCATTATTAGAAGGTTTGTCTGCACCACTACATGATGGTGCAAAAAGATATTTTAAAGAAGCAGGATTATTATAATCTTGCTTTTATATAAAATGCTATTTACTTAACAAAAGGCTTTTCAATTATATAACCGTAACCTTTGTGAGAAACAATAAAGTCATCATCAATAACTTTATCTTTTAATCTTTTCATAACTGTTCTAAAAGCAGAATCATTTGTATTAATATCATTCCAAACTGCTTCTTTAAACTTCTCAACTGAAATAACTTCACCAATAGATTTAATTAATACTTGTAATATATCTAACTCTTTTTTAGAAAGTTTTACAATTGATTCATTATTATAAAGTTTGTCACTTGATAAGTCATAAGTATATGTTTTATTTAATGTTACTAAATTCTTATTTATATTAGACTCTTTTTTATCTTCTAAAACTTCTTCTTTTGCTTTTTTTAGCATCTCCATCATATTATCAATATTTAAAGGCTTTAAGAAGTATCCTAGAACTCGTAAGTTAATTAATTTTAATAAATCTTCTTCATTTTTATGGGCACTTACAATTATAAATCTTTGATTAGGTATTACTTCTCTTATTAAATCAATCATACCCATACCATCTACATTTGGCATATTTAGGTCTGTTAAAACCAAGTCAAATGTTTTATCATTATCAATATTCTCTTTTAAAATAGAGAACCCCTCTTCCCCATCACAAGCTAAAACTACTTCATCAAAAATAGTATTTAAATAAAAAGCCAGTGTTTTTCTTGCTACATCTTCATCTTCAACTAAAAGTACTCTTGTTACCATATTGCTCATTTTTCTTCTTCCATTTTCTATAGTATATTGATTATATCAAAACTTAAATTAACACTTTAATTTAATAATAAACTCAACTCCATCATCTTTGTTAAATGCATCAATAGTACCCTTCATATTCTTTTCTATAATTGTTTTTGACATATAAAGACCTATGCCAGTACCTTGATTTTCAAACTTTGTTGTAAAATAAGGTTCAAACATTTTTTCTAAAACTTGCTCTTTTGCATTTCCACAATTATTAGAGATTGAGATGATAATAAATTCATCATTTTTTGAAACATCAATAATAACTTTTGCTTTAAATTTTTCTTCCATATCTTTTATTAGTTTTGCATCGTTTGCATTATTTAATATATTTACAATTACTTGTTCGAACTCATTTTCATAACTATTTATTTCTACCTCAATACCTTTTATTTCTAAAGTAATATTATTTCTTTCAAATAAAGAGTTAATAATCTTAGAACTTTTTGTTATTGAATCTTTAATATCAAATATCTTTTTATCTTTTGTTGGCTGATAAAAGTTTCTAAAATCATCAATTGTTTGAGACATGTAATCAATTTGTATTTTTGCACTTTTAATAGAGTCATTTAATTCTTCTTGAGAAAAATTCTTAAAATTGTCTCTTATAAAATATAACAATAAATTAATGTTATTTAAAGGCTGTCTCCATTGATGAGAGATATTCCCTAGCATTTCACCCATTGAGGCTAGTTTATTTTGTTGAACTAAAAGTCTATCTTTCTTAATATTTTTCTCAACCTCAATTTCAACTTTTTGTTTTAACTCTTCTTCATTTATCTTCATTTTTGTAATGTCATTTAAATAGCCATATAAACTTGTAACTTTCCCATGATCATCTTTTATTAAAATTGTTCGATTATATACCCATTTTATATTACCTGTGCTATCTAATATTCTATGAATATTTGTAAAAGAGTTTGCATCACTTTTAATTGCTTCTGTAATCACATCTTTTAGTTTATCAATATCATCTTTATGTACTAATTTTAAATACTCTATATCTCCACTTATAAAATCATTTGCATTATATCCATAAGAGTTAACACTATTTGATACAAACTTAACTGTTAATTTTTCATCATTAAGCCATCTAAAAACTACAATTCGTCCAAAATCAGTTAATAATTCAACATTTCTAAGCTCTTTCGTTAATTTCATCCTATTATCAATATCCATAGACATCATTAACATTCTATTTGAATTATCTTTTTTAAAAGCCTTTCCTCTAACTAATATCCATTTATATTGGTTTGATTTAGCTTTTAATCTATACTCACAAGTAAAGTGAGCTGTTTTAGACTTTACATGAGCCTCAAATTTTTTAATTACTTTTTCTTTATCATCTTTATGAATTAAAGTAAGCCATTGATCAAAATTTTGAATATCATCTCTTTTATATCCAAACATATCAAGCCATTTATTAGAGAAGAATATTTCATTTGTTTCAAGATTTATATCCCATAAACCATCATTTGAAGCAATAATGGCTAAACCATATCTATCTTTCCATTTTTTATACAATACACTTTTTGTCTCTATTCTTTTGTTATATCTATTAAAAATAGTATTAATAAATCTTGCAAAAATATTAGATGTAGTAATTAATAAAAGTGCTACAAAGATAATCGTTAATAAACTCATAATTATCTTGTATTCATAATCACCTTTTATTTTTCTAATTTCATCTTCTAAAAATGTTTCTTTTACAAATATTTTATACTCATATTTTTGAAAAGTATAAGTTAAACTATTATCTTTAACTAAATCAAAATCTTTGATTTGTTCAACTGCTAACTCTTTACCTTTTCCATAATAGTTAAAAACAGTTTCTTTATTTTTATCATAAAAATAGAAATATGCATTATTAACATTTTTACTTTTTGTAACAATGGTATCAAGTATTACTTTTTTTGTAAGAAGATTCATATCATCAACTTTTGAAAAGGCTCCTAAAAATAGCTCTTTATCTTTTACATATTTAAAGTAACTTAGTTGGATATTTTCTTTTGAATTATCAATCCAATACATTAAATTATTGTCACCCATATATTGAATATTATTTAACATATGTTTTCTAAACTTATCAGTATTAATTTTTGAATTAGTAAGTTTTGCAAGATTTTCTACTAATATTTTTCCATGTAAAACTTCATAATCTTTAGTATCAAAAAGTAAGAATTTAATATCTTTTAGTTTTTCTATACTTGCAATATAAGCTTTTAGTTTTTTAAAGTCTAATTTTATATTTTCAAACTTTGAAGACTCTATAAAACCATTTATTTCATATACCTTATTACTTAATTCAATCTCTATATCATCAAAACTTGCACTTGTGTTATATTTGATATTATTAATATAGTTTTTCAACTCTTCTTTTTTATAGAAAGTTTCACTTTGGATTAAAAGTTTTGTTTTACTTTTTTCCTGATAATTAAAAAAGAAGAATATAGTTATAGAAGAGATAAAAGCTAAGAATATTACAAAAATTAAAGGAGTATATACTATTTGATTTTGAATATCTCCTAGCGTATAAAACTTCTTCTTTTTAAAAAACATCTTAATACATCACTTTTGCCAAATATAAGCCATTTGCTAAAGCTGGTAATCTATGGATATTTTTTTCTTTTTTTAGTTGTGATTTTAAATCCTCAAGACTTAATTTTTCTTCAGAAATTTTTAATAAGAAACCAACCATTAATCTTATTTGAGACCTTAAATAAGAGTTTGCAGTAAATTTAAATACATAAATATCTTTATATTTATAAAATTTTGTATCAAAAATTTCTCGAACCGTTATCTCTTTATCACTTCCTTGTTTATGAAAATATTCAAAATCATGAACACCTATAAACTCTTTTATAGCTTCTTTTATTTTTTGCTCATCTATACTTCTTACTTGTGTAATAAAGTTATTATTAAAAGCTGTAATATTTTTTGTAGTTACAAGATATCTATAAACTCTTTTTTTTGCATGAAATCTAGAGTGAAAATCATCTTTTACTTTTTTAATATGATGAACTCTTATAGAAGTTGGAAGCTGCTGATTTAATGTATCTTTTAATTTTGAGAAATTATTCCAAAAATCTGGAACAATACAGTTAAAAACTTGACCTGTTGCATGAACATCTTTATCAGTTCTTCCACTTAAGATAATCTTTGTATTTATATTTATTCTTTTAAAAGCATGTAAAAGTTTATCTTCTATAGTTTGCCCATTTGGTTGTTTTTGAGATCCTTTATATAAAGAGCCATCATACGAGATTAGAAACTTTAAATTCATAAAATCTTCTAATACTCTTTTTTAACAGTTTTCGTATATAAGTAATAAGTTCCAACTAGCCAAAGAATTGGTATTAAATACAGTGCATGAAGAAGAATTGAATCTCCTATTGCTTTAATTAAAACATAGTATAAAACAACTGCCATAAGAGAATAAGACACTGCTCTATTTTTCTCATATCTAGGATTAAAGTAACCAAATGTGATAACTAAAAAAAGTGATAAAACTGGAAATAAAGATGTTAAAACAAAAAAACTTAAATCATCAATATCAACATTTCTTTGTAATCTATCTTTCCAATATGCATAAGTTGTTGTAAACACTCCAAAATTACTATCTGTTATTGAATCATTTATATACATTGACTCAAAATTAATCTGATTTACTTCTGATTCATCAATATAAAAAGCTTTTCCAGTATTTAATTTAAAACTAAGATCACCTTTATCGTTACTCAACACTGCAGTTTGGCTTATAATAAATTGTTCTTTTTCTTTTTCTGTTTTAAATAGTTTTACTTCATTATAAGTTTTATCATTTTTATCTTTTATATAAATCAACCAATCGCCGAACTTTTGTCCAAATTCAGATGCTTTAATATTAAAATTTGCTTCTTTTGTCTTTGTATCTAAAAACTGTTTTGTTAAAAATTTAGTTTTTGGAATTAATCCAACAGAAATTACTAAAAGTGCACTTGACAAAACAAGTGTTAATGGCAAAAATATTTTTAAAATCTTTACTGGATTTAAACCAAAAGAAGTAATAACAGTAAGTTCATACTCACTTGAAAGTTTTGAAAGCGTGATAACTAGTGATATGAAAAAAGAAATAGGCATAGTATAAAATAAAATCTGAGGAATTACATATGCATATAAAGTAAATAATTCTATAAAGTTAATAGTAATAATAGATGTTAAAGAAGCAATTTTTACTAAAAAAACTATAGATGTAATAAAATATAGTCCTAAGAATATTGGAAAGAATGTAATTGCTAGTTGTGAATATAAGTATTGTTTTAATTTCAAAAAAGTACCTTTAAAATATTTTCTAAATCAAAGAAATAAACACTCAACATTCCTATGATTAAATATGGAATAAAAGGTGTTTGTATCTCTTTTTTTACAAGATTAGAATAAATTGAAGGTATTATAGCAAAAATTGCTGCTAAAAATATAGCTAAGAGTCCACCTTTTACTCCTAAAACTACTGCAATTGTTGCAATAATTGGAATATCTCCCTCTCCTAATGCTTCTTGAGTTTTTAAATCTTCATCTTTTAAAATTTTTGCTTTGATATTTTGAATATAAAAAGTTATAACAAAGTTTAGTAATACAAAGGCACCTGTGAATGTAAAAGCATTCTTAAAAGAATCAAGTAAAGAAAAAGATGTAGCAAAAAAAGATAATATTAATACAATTAAAAGTAAATAATCAGGAACTGCTTTATATTTAAAATCTATAAAAGATAAAGAAATACAAATATATACTAATAAACTCATATATAAAAACTCTAAACTTAATCCTAGTTTTATAAAAAGAGCAAGTGTTAAAACTGCACTTATTAATTCGACAATAAAGTATTGTGAGGATATTTTTGTTTTACAATAGGCACATTTTCCTTTTAAAAAAAGAAATGATAATAAAGGAATATTATAGTACCAAGCAATTATATGATTACAAGAAGGACATGAACTTCGTGGAGTAACAACTGATTTTTTTAAAGGAAGACGTAATATTAAAACATTTAAAAATGAACCAATGACTGCGCCAAAAATGAAGCTAAATAGCTCCAAATCTTCTCTCTCTACTATTATAATCACTTATAATATCATCTAATTCATTTTTATTAAAATCAGGCCAGTATGTACGTGTAAAGAACATTTCAGCATATGCATTTTGCCATAAAAGATAGTTTGAAAGCCTAACTTCACCACTTGTTCTTATTAGAATATCAACATTTGGCATTCCAGCTGTGTCTAAATTTGCTTCTATATTTTCTTCAGTAACTTCAAGTTTTTTTTCATTTAATTTTTTTACTGCTCTTACAATCTCATCTTTTGAACCATAATTTAAAGCTAGAACTTGTGTTAGTTTTGTACCATGTGCTGTTTTTTCTTCTGTTTCTTTGATGGTCTTTTGTAAAGATTTAGAAAACCTTGAGGTATCACCTATAGTTTTTAATTTTATTCCATTTTCTAAATATACTGGTAATTCTTGCTTTAAATACTTATCAAGAAGTTTCATCAAAAATTCAACTTCTAATTTCGGTCTTTTCCAATTTTCTGTTGAAAAAGCATATAAAGTCAAATATTTAACTCCAATATTTCCACAGTGAGTAGTGATTTTTCGTACAACTTCAGCTCCTACACTATGTCCTGCTGTTCTTTTAAGATTTCTCTCTTTTGCCCATCTTCCATTTCCATCCATAATCATAGCAATATGAGCTGGTGCTGTGTTATTCATAATGGCTAAACTCCCTTTGTAAGTTTGTCAATATATCCAAAGAAATATTTAATTTTGTACCTTCAAATTTATAAGAATCATCTTTTAAAATTAACTCTATCTTATTATCATTTGAGCCAAAGCTATTTGAATCATTTAATATATTTAAACAAACTGCATCTAAATTCTTTTTTTCTAGCATTTTTATAGCTGAGTTTAAAGCAGATGATTTATCCATTTCTGCTTTAAAGCCAATAGTAATTAAATCATTTTTATCTAAAGCTTCTAAAATATCAATATTTTGTTTTAACTCTAGATTCCATGTTTCACCTATCATATCTTTTTTCATTTTTCCACTTTGTGGAAATGATGGAATATAATCAGAAATAGCTGCTACCATAAATAAAAATGGCCGCTTTATGATTAATTCAGGTCTTGAAGAGTCCATAAGTGTAGCTTTTGTTAAAGTACCTTTTTTTGCAACTCTTATTGCATCTACTAAAAAGTTTTTCATCTCAGCTGAACTTTGTACTACAATTACATGAATTTCTTCAGGTAAATTTTCATATCCTCTTGAGCTTACTAAACAAACATCTGCACCTTTAAAGTACAAAGCTTTTGCCATAGATGCTGCCATTTTTCCAGATGAGAAGTTTGAAATATATCTAACCTCATCAATTTTTTCAACAGTTCCCCCACCACTTAAGACAACTTTTCTATTTACCCAATAATCATCTTTAAGTAATTCTCTTGCCGTTGCATTAAAGATCTCTTCAGGTTCAGCCATTGCTCCATCACCTACATCTTTACAAACTAACTCTTTTGTTTGTGAAGAAAGTAGTTTAAAGTTACAAAGATTTAGCATTTTTAAACTTGCTTGTGTAATTGGATTTTTTAGCATCATAGTGTTTGCAGCAGGTGCAAGTAACTTAATTCTAGGATATGCTAAAGCAGTTTGAAGTAGTAAATTATCAGCTAAACCATTTGATAGTTTATTAATAGTATTAGCCGAACATGGTGCTATTACAAAAATATCTGACCATTTTCCTATATCTATATGATTATAATCTTGATTTTTATCCCAGTTTTCATTTAGCTCATCTAAAACTTTACTTTGAGATATTGCTTCAAAAGTTATAGGTGAGATAAACTTCTTCGCACCTTCTGTCATAATAACTCGTACTTTTGCACCTGCTTTTATATAAAGTCTAATCAATTCTAAACTTTTATATATTGCAATTGAGCCAGTAACTCCAACAAGTATTTTTTTATCTTTTAATAGCATATCATTTATCTTTGTTTTAAATTTTTACTTTATTTCTTTTTTGCAGAAAAGTGTTTATTATAATATCCAGCAACTACTCTTATTTTAGCTCTTGTAGTATATAATTGACCTTCTTTAACATCTGATGTAACAGTACTTCCTGCACCTATCATTGTATTATCTTCAATAGTAACAGGAGCTATAAATTGTGTATCAGAACCTACAAATACATTTTTTCCAATAATAGTCTTATATTTATTAACACCATCATAGTTACAAGTAATTGTTCCACAACCTATGTTTGTACCCTCATCTATTTCACAATCACCAAGATAAGTTAAGTGTCCTGCTTTTACGCCATTTAATAAAGCTTTTTTTGTTTCTACAAAGTTTCCTAAATGTGTAGCATTTAATTCACTTCCTGGTCGAACTCTTGCCATTGGCCCAATATCGGAATCCTTTATAATTGAGTCTTCAACAATAGAGTTTGTTTTAATATGTGAATTTATGATTTTTGCATTTCCTAAAAGAGTAACTCCATTTTCTAAAATAGACTCACCCTCAATAATAACACCCTCTTCTATATAAATAGTATCAGGCAATCTCATAATAACCCCAGCTTTTAAAAATTCATTTTTTATTCTATTTTGGTGAATTACTTCAGAGTCTGCTAATTCAACTTTTGAATTTACACCTTTAAAGTTTTCTTCATTTACTGCAAGTGGTTTTAAAATCTTTCCTTGCTTAATTGCCAATTCAATTAAATCTGTAATATAGTATTCAGCTTGTGCATTGTCATTTGAAAGTTTTGGTAAGTTTTCAAGTAAGAATTTTGTATTAAACTGATAGATTCCTGCATTTGCAGTTGTAACTGCTAATTCACTTTCATTTGCATCTTTTTGCTCAACTATCTTTTTTACTGCACCATTTTCAATAATAACTCTACCATAACCATCTGCACTGTCTAGTTCTAAAACTGACATAACAATAGTAGCATCAATATCAAACTTTTTTAATTCACTTGCTTGAATTAAAGGCATATCACCATTTAAAACTAATACCTCTTCGTACTTTGGAGTTATTCCCATAACAGCACCACCAGTTCCTGGATAATTTTCATGGTCTTGAATTACATAATTAATATTAGAAAAATATTTTTCCATAGCTGCTTGTACTCTTGCTGCTTGGTGAAAAAGAACAACAGTAATATCATCACTTAATTTTAAGGCCTCTTTTATAGAATAGTATAACATCTCTTTTCCAGAAATTTTATGTAAAACTTTTGGTGTAGTTGACTTCATTCGTGTACCTGCACCTGCTGCTAATATAATTATTGATTTATTGTTCATTTTTATCCTTCTAATGCTTTATTTATTTCATACTTTGTATTTTCAACTACTTCTTTTAATGCGTTTTGCATTTTATCATCAATAATATTATTTTTTAATAATTTATCAAGGTTTTTTTCTTTTTCTTTTAAAAGTTTTGCAACTTTTATACTTTTTCTCTTTCTATTATACATTAGCACACCAGATTTTATAAGAGTAACTACTAAATCTATATGACCAAATATTGCTGCATAATTTAAAAGAGTAAAACCAGACTTATCTATTTGATTAATATCTGCACCTGCTGCTATTAGCCATCTTGCAATTTTATGATTACCATTCCATTGTGTATGGTGAAGTGCTGTTCTTCCTTGATTATCAGTAATTGTTAAGTCTGCTTTTTTTGTAAGAAGTTTTTCAACAACTGTTAAATCATTTGCAATTACAGTTTTATGGAGTACTGTATAGCCATTTTTATCTTGAATATCTATATTCACTCTAAACTTTAATAAAAAAACTAAACGCTCTAAAAAGAGTTCTCGTTCTTTATTATCTTCAAGTTTTAATCCATGATCAACTAAAACAGATAAAGGCGTATTTCCTTCATTATCTACAACATTAGGATTTACGCCATAATTTAAAAGTAACCTAATAGTATCAAAGTCATTGTAAGTAATAACATCAAATAGTATATTTCTTCCATCCGACCTTCTTTTATCTAGAATAGGTCTAAAGGAAAGCATCTTTTTTAACAATAAAAGATAATCCTCTTCTTCATAAATATTAGGGTACTTTTCAAAATCTTCTTCTTTAAAGCCTTTTTGAATTAGTATAATTTCTACTAAATCATCAATTATTGTTTTCTCTTCACCATCTTCTAAATCAATATTAGCACCATGAGCAAGTAAAAAGTTAATCATTTTATAGTTTGAATTTCCCTTCATTACCTCATTCAATAATAAAGTCTTTCCATTTAAGTTTTTAAGATTAATATCAGCACCACAATCTATTAAAAACTCAATATGTTCATAATTTTTCTTTTCAACTTCTTTACTTAAAGTTGTAACTCCTTGTTCATCCATTTTATTAATATCAAGGCCATTTTCTATTAAAATTTTTGCTAATTCTAAATACTTTGTTTCCTTTTTGATTAAAGAATAATTACCTTCAAGTTGTAATAACTTTTTTTCAGGTTGAAGTTGTAGTTCTAAGATATATAAAATCTCATCTAAAATATTCTCACCATTTACATCTGTTTGATTAATATTTATCTCTTTTTTAATCATAAGTTTTAAAATATCAATATTTTTTATACCTAATAATATTGTATTAAATAAGACATTTCTCCCCTGAGTATCTAAAATATTTAAGTTCATCCCAAAGAGGATTAGAGTCTCTGCTATTTTACTATTTTCTTTTAAAACAGCTTTAAAAAGAGGTGTTTCATTATCTTCATCAACAATATCAATGTCTTTCATATGATTTACTAATTCTCTTATAATATTTACATTTCCACCCTCAACTGCATCAAATAACACAGTTCTTCCGTACTTATCAACTACATCATAATTTGGATGGTAAGACATCAATATTTGAAAGATTTTATAATTACCCTCTAGGGCAACATTTTGCATCACAGTTCTATTACTTGAATTTTTATAGTTTATATCAAAACCATTTTCTAGTAAATACCTAATAATAACACCATCAGAACGATTAACCGCATCATCTAATACAGTTCTTCCGTATTTATCTTCTACTTTTAAATCAATACCATTTTCGATTAGAAGTTTTATTGCTTTTAATTTTTTCTTTACGCATAGAGAAAAAAGAAGAGTTCTTCCATCTTCATCTATAGTATTTATATCAATACCTTTATCTATATCATTTTGGATTTTATTTATATTTATATTATCATTAAACAGCTCTTTTTGAAATGAGTCATTTGTACTATTTTTGAATAATTTAAACAATAGCTTCCTTTTTTAATATAAGATATGACTTTACTGTATTAGTTATATTTTAACTAATTTTTAATTAAAATAATTTTATCAAGATTAGTCTCGTTTTCTTCTTCTAGGTTTAAACTCACTTCTTGCACGTCTTGGTCTTAGCTCTTTTTCATCTTTTAATAAAGAGCTTCTATTATCTCTTCTTGGCCTTTTTTCATCGCTTCTTCTTTTAAAATCATTTCGTCTTGGCGTATCTATTTGAATGATTTTACCTTTTAATGAAGTTTCAATAAAAGAGTTAAATTTATTTCTTAAAATATAAGCTTTATCATGGTCTGGAAAAATCTCTGGCAGTTTATACGAAAGCCATAAATATAAAGATATCTTCTTAACTTCATCTTCAACAAGTAATAAATCTTTTTGCGTTATTGCTTTTTTAGGAAGAGTAATTGAAGGTTTGTAAGGACAAACTTTTTGTTTTACAACTGCTGCTATATAAGCCTCATAAGCTTGCAATATAATAGGTGACCTTGTAGTAATTGGTGCTTGTGCAAGAAGGTACTTATCTTCAAGTTTCATTGAAAATCTTGTATCAACTATTTTTGAAGCTGTAATCATAGATGAAATATTTGCAGCTACAAAAGGACCAGAAAAAGACATGTTTTGAGCAAAGAATTTTAATATTTTTGTCAAAGATGTAGTTTTTATATGTGAAGATAATGACTCTAATTGTTGTGCATTTATCTTAACTCTAAAAGGTGGTTTTATAGTTTTAACTGGTTGTTTATACTCTTCAGTAATATGTTTTAGAATATCTCGTCTAGTTGCTCCTAAAAATCCAGCTTCAAAATGTCCATATCTTCCAGCACGACCTGCAATTTGAACTATTTCATTTACAGTGATTTTTCTTCTTGAAACTCCATCAAACTTTGTATCAGTTGTAAAAAGAATAGTTTTTATAGGTAAATTCAATCCCATTGCAATTGCATCTGTTGCTATTAAAATTTGGCTTTTATTTTCTCTAAATTTTCTTGCTTCATCACGTCGCACTTCTGGTGAAAGATTTCCATATATAACTGAAACTGTATAATTTTTCTTTAGTCTATGCCGAAGTTTTAGAACATCTGCCCTTGAAAAAGCAATCAAAGCAGTTCCATCTTCTAAATTATCTAAAGAAGTATATTTTTCTTTTACTTTTAGTTCTGTTTTTCTTTTGTGCCTTACAACTTCTAAATCCTCTTCTAAATAAGCAGCTATTTTTTTAATAGCTTCAAGAGCGTTTACACTTCCTGTCATAATCACTTTTTTAGCAGGACAACCAATAATTGCATTTACCCAAGCCCAACCTCTATCAATATCATCAAGCATTTGAACTTCATCAATAACAGCAACGTCAACATCTAAGTCATAGTCAATCATCTCAATAGTTGAACATACATGAGCTGCATCTTCGTTTAGCATTTGTTCTTCACCCGTTATTAGTGAAGCTTCAACGCCATCTTTTTTTAAGCCCTCATACCCTTCAAGTGCTAGAAGTCGTAAAGGTGCTAAATAAAGACCTGAATTTGCTTGCTTTAGTTCTTGCATAGCATTGTAGGTTTTACCTGAGTTTGTAGGTCCCACATAAAATTCTAGTTTTCTATTTAAGCTTCGTGCTAGCGGATATAATTCTTTTAAATCACAGTTTAATAAACTGTGTAGTTGTTCTTGCCAATTTTCTTTCATGTGCGTATTATAATCAATTGAATATAATATCGCATTAAATAGCTAAGGATAGTTGATGAATTGTGAATATTTTGGCAAATGTGGTTCATGTACAATACATGATATTGGTTATGAAGGCCAATTGGATTTAAAAATACAAAGAGAAAAAGAACGATTTTCAAACTTTACGGACTTAAAAAATGTCAACTTTGATATTGTAAAAAGTGAGGAACAAAACTTCAGAAATAGAGCTGAATTTAAAATATGGAAAAACTTTGATGAAAATGATAATCCAACACTTTCATATGCTATGACATCTGTTGATAAAAAAGTATTAGAAATATCATCATGTCAAATAGTTAGCCTTGATATTGCAAACTTAATGCCAAAACTTTTGGAAGAGTTACAAAAGAATAAAACACTTTCATTTAAACTATTTGCAATAGAGTTTTTAAACTCAAGTACAGGAGATATGCTAGTAACCCTAATCTATCATAGAAAACTTGAAGAGGATTGGAATACTTTAGCACAAGAGTTATCAAAAAAGTTTAATATCAAAATAATAGGTCGTTCAAGAAAACAAAAAGTGATTTTAGAAAATGATTATATAGATGAAAAACTTCCCATCAACAACACTACTTATAACTTCAGATATATTGAGGGTGGTTTTACACAACCAAATACAAAAGTAAACATAGGAATGATTGAGTGGGTTTTAAACAATATCAAAGACTCTTCAAAAGATTTATGTGAATTATACTGTGGTGGTGGAAACTTTACAATTCCTCTTTCAAGTAAATTTAGAAAAGTTTTAGCAACTGAGATATCAAAAACATCAATCAAATCAGCAAAAACAAACTGTGAGCTAAATAACAATACTAAAATAGAGTTTATTAGAATGAGTGCAGAAGAGTTTGTAGAAGCCTTAGAAGAAAAAAGAGTATTTTCAAGACTTAAAGATGTAAATCTAAAAGCTTATGATTTTGATTCTATATTTGTAGATCCTCCAAGAGCTGGACTTGATGATACAACAAGAGCCTTAGTAAAAGACTTCGAGCAAATCATATATGTTTCATGTAACCCTGAAACTTTACATAGGGATTTAAGTGAGCTTACAAAAACACATGAAATTCTAAACTTTGCACTATTTGATCAGTTTTCTTATACACATCATATTGAATCTGGAGTGATTTTAAAAAGAAGTATTAATTAATAAGAATTTTTAGTTTAATTCCATTATAATAACACAGGTTATCATAATGGAGGTTATTATAATGAAATTTTATAACAGAGAAAAAGAATTAGATTTACTAATAAAAGCAGACAAACTTAAATCAAAAAAATCAATAATGACTTTACTTATAGGAAGAAGAAGAGTAGGAAAGACTACTCTTGCTTTACAAAACTATTCAAAAGAACAAACTCTTTATTTTTTTATATCCAAGAAGAGTGAACAACTTCTTTGTGAAGAATTTATAGGTGAAATAGAAGATAAACTTGAAACAAAAATTTTTGGAAAAATTACAAAATTTGAAACTTTATTCGAATATATAATCGAATTAGGAAAAACTAAGTCTTTTAACTTAGTAATTGATGAATTTCAAGAATTCTTAAAAATTAATCCTTCTATATATTCTTCTATTCAAAAACTATGGGATGTAAATAAAGATAAAACAAATATTCATTTTATAGCTTGTGGTTCGATTTACTCTTTGATGAAAAAAATATTTGAAAACAAAAAAGAAGCACTTTTTGGAAGATGTGATTTTAAAATTGATTTAAAACCTTTTAAAGTACCCGTTTTAGAAGAAGTACTTCAAGACAATAAAAGTTATTCAAAAGAAAACCTATTAGATTTTTATGTCTTAACAGGTGGTATGGCAAAGTATATTGAACTTTTTATTCTCAACGATAGTTTCACTTTAGAAAACATGATTGAGACTATAATCAATCCTAATTCCATATTTTTAGAAGAAGGTAAAAATAGACTAATCGAAGAATTTGGTAAAGATTATGGTACATATTTTTCAATTCTTTCTCTTATTGCTTCTTCAAAAACTTCAAGAAGTGAAATAGAATCAATACTCGAAAGAAATATTTCAGGTCATCTTACACGACTTGAAAATGACTATAATGTTATCAAATCCATCAAACCCATCAATGCAAAGGTAAACTCTAAAACACAAAAATATGAAATTGTAGATAATTTCCTTAGCTTTTGGTTTAGATTTATTTATAAAAATCAATCTCTAATAGAAGCAGAAAACTTTACTAAACTAAAAGAGATAATAAATAGGGATATAAGTACTTTTAAAGGTAAGTTTTTAGAAAAACTATTTATCGAACTTTTAAAGAAAGAAGAGAAATATACAACTATTGGTTCATACTGGGAAAGGAATCATCAAAATGAAATTGATATAGTTGCAATAAACAGTCTTGAAAAAAAAATGCTAATTTGTGAAGTAAAACTTCAAAAGAAAAGATTAAACTATAATGAGCTTTTATTAAAATCTCAAAAACTAATTCAAGAATACAAAGATTATGATATTGAATATAAATTATTAAGTATTGAAAATATAGATGATTATTTAATCTAATTTTAAGAATTGGTATGTCACAATTCTAAATATACAAATTAGGTATCAATTGATTCCGAAGAAGAAAGACCTATTTTTCTTCTATGCTTGGTAAAACAAGAAGGTTGATAAGTGTGATTTATTTCACAATGACGTCATAAAAAAAGGATTTATTATGATTATTAATACTAACGTTTCATCAATTACTGCTCAAGAAGCAGCTACAAATACAGGTAAAAGTATTTCAAGTTCATTAGAAAAATTATCTACTGGTCTTAAAATTAACAAAGCATCTGATGATGCTTCTGGTTTAGCAATTGCTGATAAACTTAGAACACAAGCTACATCAATCGATCAAGGTGTTGCAAATGGTAATTCAGCTGTAACATTACTACAAATTGCTGATAAATCAATGGCAGAACAATCAAGTATTCTTGATACTGTTAAAGCTAAACTAATCCAAGCTAATACAGATACTACATCTGAAGCAGGTAGAGAGTCTATTAGAAAAGATATTTCTAAATTACTTGAGCAATTAGATAATATTGCTGAACAAACAAACTATAATGGTAATGTTCTACTTCAATCAGGTGCAGGAGATACTGAAGCTGATAAATATGGTTCTGCTGATTTAGCATTCCAAATTGGAGAATCTGAAAATGATATTATTGGCAATACTTCAATCCAATCAAATACTGATGGATTAGGATTAGCTGAGAAAGAAGAAAATTTAGTTACTTTAAAAGCAGTTGACTCTTTTCAATATGATTTAAAAATTGATGGACAAACTGTTTCATATACGTCTGATTCTTCAGCAACAATTGATGAAGTTCATGCTGGATTGAAAGCTGCAATTGAAGATAATGCAACATTGGCTGCTTCAGTTACAGTTGCTGATCAAAAGTTCTCTGGTGATTCGGGATTAGTTATCTCTGGAAATAAATCAGGTAACGAATTAAATATTGCAGCAACAACTGGTACTTCATCTCCTGTTTCACCTGTTCAAACTACACCTATGGTAGCTGGTGTTGCACAAGTTTGGGAAACTGCTGATCTAGTAGATATGGCGGCATCAGGAGATAATATAACTCTTGAACTTGATGGAATAACATTAACATCTAATTATGTAGCAACTACAAATGATGATGTCGCTGAAATACAAGCAGATTTAATTTCTCAATTTGAAGCAAATGAATCATTAAACTCTAACTTCACAATTGAAATCTCTGGTGATAAATTAAAAATTACGGACAGAGATCCAAATTCTGCTATCAAGGATCCTACTGTTGAGAGTAACTTAACTGGGGGAACAGTAAATGCTGACCTTTCAGGTGCAGCAACTACTACTGGAGTAGAAGGTGTAGCAGAAGTTGAAACTGTAACTATTGCAGCTAATGCAAATGCAGCAGGTACACTATATGAGCTTTCAATAGGTAGTGAAAATATTAGTTATACTTCAGAATCGAGTGAAGCACTAGCGGATGTTGCAGCAAATTTACAAAAAGCTATGGAAGCTAATTCTGAGTTAGCAAAAAACTTTACGGTAGATGTAACAGCAGGTGCTATAAAAATAACTAATAATACAAAAGGTGAAGCATTTACTACAAATCTAAATACAACTGTACTTAGTGCTAATGCAGCAAATGAAATTACACAAACTGCTGGTGATGGAGTTGCACTATCTGAACTTAAAGATTTAGCAGAAAATGGTCTTACAAAAGACTTAGCAGATTCATTCCAAGATGTAGTTGATGCAGCAATCACAGACCTGAATGGATATAGAGGAGACGTCGGGTCGACTCAAAACCAAGTTGAATCAGCGGTAAGAAACTTAATGACACAGTCTACAAATGTACAAGCAGCTGAGTCTATTATTAGAGATGTTGATTATGCACAAGAATCTGCAAACTTCAACAAACAAAACATTATTTCGCAAGCTGGTTCATATGCAATCTCTCAAGCGAATTCTGTTCAACAAAATGTTTTAAAATTATTACAATAATAGTTTTTCAAAACTTTTTACTAAAACTCAAGTCTTCGGACTTGAGTTTTTTTTTGCATAAAAATTATTTTAAGAAGATATATGTAATAATATTCTTTTAATAGTTCAAAAGGCAGTAATATATGCAAAACAATACCATCCCAAAAGATATTATTAAGATACAAAAAAAACTAGCAACTTTCGAAAAAGACTCACGTAACTATAAAAAATATACAAAAATTCTTGCAAAACATATTAAATCTTTTTCTATGAAACAAAGAGTTAATTCTCATATAAAAACTATTCAAACAGTTGAAAAGATTCACGAAGAAAAATAAAAAATCTTACAATTTGCAATATAAATCAATACTTCAAAATAAATCTGCTAAAATTCTCTCATAAATAAATAACAGAAACAAAAATTAGGAAATAACATGGATGATAATCAAAAAAAATCACTAGACTTAGCTATAAAACAAATCGATAAAGCTTTTGGAAAAGGTACATTAATAAGACTTGGAGATAAAGAAGTAGTTCCAACTGAAGCAATTAGTACAGGTTCATTAGGACTTGATTTAGCACTAGGTGTTGGTGGAATTCCAAAAGGTAGAGTTGTTGAGATTTATGGACCGGAGAGTTCTGGTAAAACAACTTTAACTTTACACGCAATTGCAGAGTGCCAAAAAGCTGGTGGAGTTTGTGCCTTTATTGATGCAGAACATGCTCTAGATACTGTATATGCAAAAAACTTAGGTGTTGATATTGATAATTTACTTGTATCTCAACCTGATTTTGGAGAACAAGCTTTAGAGATTTTAGAAACTGTTATTAGATCTGGCGCAGTTGATTTAGTAGTTGTGGATTCAGTTGCAGCACTTACTCCAAAAGTTGAGATTGATGGTGATATGGATGACCAACAAGTTGGTGTTCAAGCAAGATTAATGTCAAAAGCACTTAGAAAAATTACTGGTTTATTAAACAAGATGAATACAACTGTAATCTTTATTAACCAAATTAGAATGAAAATTGGTATGACAGGTTACGGAAGTCCTGAAACTACAACAGGTGGAAATGCACTTAAATTCTATTCGTCAGTTAGACTTGATATTAGAAGAATTGCAACACTAAAACAAGGTGAAAACTCAATAGGAAATAGAGTAAAAGTAAAAGTTGTAAAAAACAAAGTTGCAGCTCCATTTAAACTAGCAGAGTTTGATATCATGTTTGGTGAGGGTATTTCAAAAATGGGTGAACTTGTAGACTATGGTGTTAAACTTGACATTGTTGATAAAGCTGGAGCTTGGTTCTCTTATGGTGATGGGAAAATTGGTCAAGGAAAAGAAAATTCTAAAGTATTCTTAAGAGATAATCCTGAGATTGCACAAGAAATAGAAAAGAAAATACTTGATGCAATGGGTGTAAATGATGAATTAATTGATGATGCAAAAGATGCATCTGATGATGAAGATTCTGAATAATAACTTATAATCAAAGAGAACTTTCTCTTTGATTTTATATCCCAGATATAGCAAAACAACTTACAAAAGCAAACAAAAATCAAATTTTAGATATAATCATACAAATTATAAAGAATAGGAGAACTACGTGGTATTTATTGACAATGTATACGCAGACGAAGTATTAGATTCAAGAGGGAACCCAACAGTAAGAGCTACTGTTGTTTTAAGTGATGGAACAAAAGAAAGTGCAATCGTACCAAGTGGAGCAAGTACTGGAAAAAGAGAAGCTTTAGAACTAAGAGATGGTGATGATAGATTCTTAGGAAAAGGTGTTTTAAAAGCAGTTGAAAATGTAAACACTACTATTGCTGATGAATTATTAGGAATGAGTCCTTTTAATCAAGCAGAGATTGATGCTACTATGAAAGATATTGATGGTACAAACAATTATGCAAACTTAGGAGCTAATGCTGTTTTAGGTGTATCTATGGCTGTTGCAAGAGCTGCTTCTTCTTCTTTAAATATTCCATTATATAGATATTTAGGTGGGGCAAATGCTATGACTATGCCTGTTCCTATGTTTAATATCATTAATGGTGGAGAACATGCTAATAACTCAGTAGATTTCCAAGAATATATGATTATGCCAGTTGGTTTTGAAAACTTCAATGAAGGTTTAAGAGCTACTGCTGAAATCTATCAACACTTAAAAAAAGTTATTGATGAAATGGGTGAATCAACTGCAGTTGGTGATGAAGGTGGATTTGCTCCAAACTTAAAATCAAACGAAGAACCGTTAGAAGTAATTGTAAAAGCAATTGAGAAAGCTGGTTATGTTCCTGGTGAGCAAATTGCACTTGCACTTGATGTAGCTGCGTCTGAACTTATCAATGATAAAGGTCTTTACGTATTAAAATCTGAAGATAGAGAAATTACTGCTGAAGAGTTAGTAAATTACTATGCTGATTTATGTGCAAAATATCCAATCGTTTCAATTGAAGATGGATTAAGCGAAGATGATTGGGATGGATGGAAAGTTTTAACTGAAGTTTTAGGAGATAAAGTACAATTGGTTGGAGATGACTTATTTGTTACTAATGCTTCAATTTTAAATGAAGGTATTAATAAAAATATCGCAAACTCAATTTTAATTAAACCAAATCAAATTGGAACAGTTTCTGAAACTATGTTAACAATTAGATTAGCTCAAAGAAACAACTATAACTGTGTAATGTCACATAGATCTGGTGAAAGTGAAGATGCATTTATTGCTGATTTTGCTGTTGCATTAAATTGTGGTCAAATCAAAACTGGTTCAACTGCGAGAAGTGATAGAATCGCTAAATACAATAGATTATTAGAAATTGGTGCAGAAATTGCTTATGCAGAATACTTAGGGAAAACACCTTTTACTAAATAGTATAAGAATGAAAACCTTTTTACGTAATTATAGAAAATTTATAGTAATTGTAATAGCCTCTATTACTCTTACTATATTTCTTTCTTATCACGTAGCTAATACTCTTTTTGGAGATAATTCATTAGAAGTATATAACTCTTTAAAACACAAGAAGATCTACTTAGAAAAAGAGATTGTAAGACTTCAAGAAGAAAATGCTTATTTGCAAAAAGAATATTTTGAATTAAAAAATCTGGAGCCTGAAGAATGAAAACTTTATTTTTATTTACATTAACACTTATTTTAACATTTAACCTAAATGCGAGAGAGAATCCATTTGAAGCTACAAATGCTTATGAAGAAGAAGTAGCAAGAATAATAGAGCAAAATGAAATTGATGAAAACTCTATCAATGAAGCAGCTTATATTCAAGAAATGCAAGAAAAGATGTCAAATATTACAGAAAACAATCAAAATAAAAACAAAGTTGAAGAAGCTATAAAAAAACTAACTCCTGCTTTAAAAACAGAAAAGACTTACACACAAAAAGAAGTTAAAAAACTAATCAAAAAAGCACAAGTTCAATCAGAAAGTAAAGTAAAAAAACTTGTGAAAAAAGAGTTAGAAAAAAACAAACCTCAAAAATTAGAACAAATTGTATATGTAAAGCCTAGAACTGATATCATAGAAGAAAATACTCAAACAAAAACAAAAGTACTTTTAAACTTTATCAAAGTTGAGTACAATGACAATAAATTAATTCTTCATACAAAAGATTTAGTATCTAAAAAGTTTAACATTGACAAAGAAAATAAACTTATAATTGACTATAAAGCAAGAAAAAACTTTTATACTAAAAGAGAAAATTTAGATTCAAAAAACTTTAAAAAAATTGCTGTAGGTAATCACAAAGAAGAGAAGTTTTATAGAGTAGTAATTTTACTATCTAAAAACCCTAGTAATTATAAAGTTGAATATAAAGATAATATAATTACTGTACTTTCTTTGAATTAATAAAATGAGATAATATTCGAATAGCTATCATAACTATTAATACTTCTAAGATAGCTGCTAGAATAAACGCATAATAATACTCTTGAGTTATTGAATGGTTATTATAAGCTATTGTTGTTACTGCTATTAAAAGTGTGATTGGCATAGAATGAGATAATCCAATCATAAAAAACTTATTCCATCCCATTTCTTTTACAAATAACATTGAAGCTACAAATCTTATTCCCACCATTGCTAGGACTATTAAAATTGCTTTTATAAATAATCCATCTTGAAATACTGCTGTTAATTCAAATGAAGCTCCAACAGAAATAAAGAAAATAGGAACTAGCCAACCAAAACCAAAGTGTTCTAATTTATGTGGTAATTGCTTGTTGTGTTGTTCAAAAAATGTTGTTATAAATGCACCTGCAATAAATGCACCGAAGGCAACTTTTAAATGTAATATCATCATAATAGCAATCATTAAGAAAAAGATGCTCATAGATACTCTAATATCTTGTTCTTGATGATCTTTTTCAGGCATTAGATATGCTTTAATTTCAGGGAACCACCAAATAAGACTATGGAATACTTTATAGAAAATTATCATAGAAATTAAGAACATTACAAATAAGAACATTACTTTATAAAACTCAAAATTAATACCAAACTCTAATCCAGCAGTTACAGTTGTAAGTGCAAAGATAGATACAATTTCACCTATAAGACCTACTAAAATAGAAAGCCTAATCCACTCAACATCGCCATACTCTTTTTTTAAAGCTGCTAGTAAACCTATTGAGATTAAAGGTAAGATAACTATAAATATATATCCAATATCTAAATAAACAGTGATTAATGCAGATAGTGAAAAAAGTATGACATTATAAATTAGAGATTTTTTTAAAATTGTTGGTGAAATATTAACAATTTTTTTCATATCAACTTCAAGACCTGCTAAAAACATTAGGTATAAAAACCCTAGTTTTGAAGCTAGGTCTAAAATTGCATGGTCAATAATAAATGCGAAATATGCGGCAACTGCACCTAGTATTATTTCTACTGTAATCGTAGGAAGTCTTAATATCTTAGCAATTAGTGGTGAAGTAAATATAATTAAAGATATGGTAATAATTATTGATATTTCTTCACTCATTTAAAACCTTACTTCTCGTCTGCCATTTTTACAACATGCTTAGCAATTTTAAATCCTTGAGCTTCTAGAGCCTCGACATCATCTTTTGGAGTTTTACCTGCAGTTGTTAAATAATCACCAATAACAAAAGCATTTGCACCTCTATTGAAAATTTCATATTGATCATCACCAAACATTAATTCTCTACCACCAGCAACCATAATTTTATGTGCATTTGGAATCATTTTTCTTGATAATTCAATTAAATCAAAAGCTTCTTCTCTTGTAATTGTATTTTCAACTATTGGTAAAGCTTCATTTGGGTGGAAAAAGTTTAAAGGTACATTCATAGGATCTAAAGATGCAATTGCTTTAATCATAGAAATTCTATCTTCTTGAGTTTCACCCATTCCAAAAATTCCACCACAAACTAGTTGTAATCCTGCTTCTTTTACATTTAAACAAGTTTGATATCTATCATCCCAAGGATGTGTTGTACAAATACTTGGATAGAAGTCTCTTGATGTTTCTAAGTTATGATTATAGTTATCAACACCTGCTGCTTTAAGCTCTTTTAACTGCTCAACTGAAGCTGTTCCATTACATGCAATTAGTCTAAGTCCTAAGTTTTCTTTTTTAATAGCTCTTGCAGTTTGGGCAATGAATTTAGTTTTTTTATCAGTTAATCCAAGTCCAGCTGTTACTAAACAAAACCCAACTGCACCATTTTCTCGTGCTGCTCTTGCTTCTTTAACAATTTGCTCAATTTCTTTTAATTTATATCTTTGAATATCAGCTTTGTATCTTACACTTTGTGTACAGAATTTACAGTCTTCATTACATGTACCACTTTCAACATTACAAATAGCACATAAAAAAATTTCATCAGTGTTTTTAAATTTATCGTTCATATTTATACTCTTTCTTTTCATAATTGTTTTTATTTATATCTTTAAAATAGTGTGAGATTATATACTCATTTTCATTAATTTCTAGTAGTGCACATTCAATATGTGGCTTTTCTCTTGCACAAACTTCTCCTGGATTTATAAAGAGTGTTTTATTTTTATATTCACACTCAAACATATGAGTATGTCCAAAAATCACAATATCACTATCAGGACTTAAGTGATAAGGCATATGCATCAGTTTAAATTTATTTTCTTTGATTTTAAAATAATACGGCTCTTGTTTTATTACATATTTATTTGCAAGTGGAAATAAACTCATATCATTATTTCCAAAAACACTTACATAAGGAAGTTTTGATTCTTTTAATAATTCGAGATTCTTTTCAATACATAAATCTCCTGCATGAACTAAGTACTGACATCCCTTTTCTTTTAATAAATCAATTACTTCTTTTGTATAGTCACTTTTAAAGTGACTATCAGAGAGAATACCAATTTTCATAAAGTTTTACTTTGCTTCTTTCTTAGCAGGAGTTTTCTTTGCAGCTGTTTTTTTAGCAGCAGGTTTTTTTGTTGCAGTTTTCTTTGTCGTACTTTTCTTAGTAGGTGCCTTTTTCTTTGTCGCTGCTTTTTTTGCTGGAGTTTTTTTATCTGCGGTTTTTGATTTTGGATCTTTTGCAATAATCTCTTCACACTCTTCAAGTGTTAAATCTTCTGCAACTTTTCCTTTTGGTATTTTATAATTTTTTCTACCTTGCTTAATATATGGACCATATCTTCCAATTAACACATGAATTTTTTCTTTTTCAAATACTTTTATAGTAGCTTTTGCTTTTGCTTCTGTAATTTCTTGGATAACTTCTAGCGCTCGAGGTAGTTTAATTTCATAGGGATCATCTTCTTTTAAAGAAAAGTAGTTTGTCTTAACTTGTAAATATGGACCAAATCTTCCAATATTTGCTTTGATATCTTCGCCATCTTTATTTTGACCTACAACTCTTGGAAGAGTAAATAAGTATAAAGCTTCATCCATAGTTATTGTATCCATATTTAAATGCTTTGGAATTGCTACAAATAATGGTTTTTCTTCATCATCTTTTGTTCCAATTTGAACAAATGGTCCAAATCTTCCAACACGTGCACTCATAGGTTTTCCAGATTTTGGATCTGTTCCTATTTCTCTAATTTGTAAATAATCTTCTTTATTTACTGTTTCTTCTTTCTCTTCAATAGTCTTTTTAAAACCACCGTAAAACTCTTGCATTACTTGTTCCCAAGCAATTTTTCCCTCAGCAATTTCATCAAATTCTTCTTCAATTTTAGCTGTAAATCCTAGATTAATAATATCTGAGAAGTGGTCACTTAAGAAGCTATTTACTATTTCACCAGTTGGTGTTGGTGTAAGTTTTTTATCTTCTGTTTTTACAACATACTCTCTTTGCTGAATAGTTGAAATAGTAGGAGCATAAGTAGAAGGTCTTCCAATTCCTTCAGCTTCAAGTTTTTTAACAAGCGATGCTTCTGTATATCTTGCAGGTGGCTTTGTAAATAACTGCTCTAAATCAAGCTTTTTTAAATCTAAAACTGTTCCTTTTTTAATACTTGGCAAAATTTTCTCTGTACTATCTAAGGCACCTTCTGGATTATCACTACCTTCAGTATAAGCTTTCATAAATCCTGCAAAGATTATTCTTTGACCTTTTGTTTGAAATTCATACTCTTTGTTTTTTCCAGCTTGTATTTTATATGTTGTATTTGCAATTTGCGCAGGAGCCATTTGAGTTGCTAGTGTTCTTTTCCAAATTAATGAATAAAGTTTATACTGAGCATTATCAACATAAGCTTTGATGTCACTTGGTTTTAAACTTAAATTTACAGGTCTAATAGCCTCATGCGCTTCTTGTGCACCTTTTGCTTTTGATTTATATGTTCGCGGGCTTTTAAGTGAGTAATCTTTTCCATATTCAGCTTCAATTACTTCTTTTGCAGCACTAGTTGCCACTTTTGAAAGATTTAGTGAATCTGTTCTCATATATGTGATTAAACCACCTGTATGACCTGGAATATTTCCTACATTACCTTCATAAAGTTGCTGTGCTATTACCATTGATTGTTTAACTGAATAACCAAGTTTTCTAGAAGCTTCTTGTTGTAGTGTTGAAGTTGTAAAAGGAGCTGCTGGATTTCTTTTAGAGTCTTTTTCTTCTATATCATTTAATACAAAATTACCCATATTAATAGAAGCTTCAATCTCTTTAGCTTGTGCTTCATTTTTAATTTTTGCTGTTTTTCCATCTATCTTTGCTAATTCAGATTTTAATTCTGGATTTGAAAACTCTGATTTAACTTTCCAATACTCTTCAGGAACAAAAGCTCTAATTTCATTTTCTCTATCTACTATAATTTTAACAGCAACACTTTGAACACGACCTGCAGATAAACCATATCTAACTTTTCTCCATAATAATGGTGAAAGCTCATACCCAACTGCACGATCTAAAATTCTTCTTGCTTGTTGAGCATCTACTAAATGCTGATCTACTTCTCTTGGGTTTTCTAAGGCTTTTAAAATTGCATCTTTTGTAATCTCATGAAATACAATTCTTTTGATAGGATTATTCTCTATTTTCAATGCAGGAATTAAATGCCAAGCAATAGCTTCACCTTCCCTATCTTCATCGGCCGCTAGGTAGATTGTTGTATCTTTATTAATATGTTTTTTTAAATCAGTGATTACTTTCTTTTTATCTGTTGATATTAAATATTTAGGTTTGAAGTTATCGTCTGGGTCAAAGCCTAATTTTGATTTTGGTAAATCTCTTACATGTCCCATTGAGGCCATTACTACGTAATCACTTCCAAGAAACTTTGATATTGTTTTCGCTTTTGCGGGTGACTCGACTATTACTAAATTCTTCACTAAAAAAAACCTTATATTATTTTAAATTTTTGCATTCTATCATAAATTAAATGATATTACTAATAAATTATTACTTCTGCTTTTATATCTATATTAAACTGCTCTTTAATTTTGCTCTTTGCTAAATCAATTAAATACACAGCATCTTCGTATGTTCCATTGCCATTATTTACTAAAAAGTTTGCATGTTCTTTTGAAAAAGACATAGCTCCTTTTTCAAAACCTTTTAAACCAATGGCTTCTATTAATCGTCCAGCAAAATCTCCATCTGGATTAATAAAACACGAACCTGCACTTGGTACATGAGGTTGATTATCTCTCATTTTATTAAATTGTTTTAATTTATCTTTTGAAAATCCATAAGAGATATTAAATACAACTTCATAAACTATAGTATCTATTTTTGTATGTCTATATGAATATTCAATATCTTCTTTTTTTATATATCCATCTTTTGTCTTAATAGAATGAACATAATTAAATACTTCCCAAGATTTTAATCCTGCGTTCATCTTAACTAAACCACCCATATTTCCAGGTAACTTAGCTAAAAATTCTAAATCAGCGATATCATTATTTCGTGTAAAGGTAAGAAGTTTACCTGATGTTGTTGCACATCCAACATAAAGTAAATCACCTTCTTTTTTAATATAATCAAACTCTTCACCCAAAATTGCAAATTTTGGATGATTTGGAGATATTAATACATTATTAGCACGACCTAATATTTGATAATCTTGATAGTCACCTATTTTATTTATTACTAAAACATCTGCTTTAGGTCCAATTTTAATAGATGAATATCTAGAAAAGTCTAACTCTTTGAAATAATTTTCCATTATTTTTTATTTTTCTCTTAATTCTTTATATTCATTAGGAATTAAAAAATCTTCTGATTTTACTAAGTTTTCATAAAAACCATTTTTATATCCTAATTCAAATAACTTATCTAAAGCTTTGTATTGAATAGGACTAAGTTCAACTGAATTATCATTTGCATAAAGGTCTAAGTATATATCCAAAGTGCTAGCATCAACACGAATTAAACCTTTATCAAGTAACATAGGAGCTAATACTTTTCTATTTTTATTTGCTACATCCACTGCTTTAATCAGTGTATTTTCATAATCAATCGCACTATGAAGTGGAATTGAACGTCTTATACACATTCCACCAAGGGGTAATGGTAAATCTCCGCCACTTAACTCAACCCATACATCCCATAATTCACGTTCAACTTCAAGTTCTTCACTAAAATTTAAAATTGATTCATGTATTAAAACACCAGCATCAACAGTACCATCAATAACTGCTTGTTCTATTTCTAAGAAATTCATATATGTAATTCTTGCATTTGGATATGCTATTTTAAATAAAAGACCATTTGTAGTGAACTCACCACTAAGAGCAACTTTAAAATTCTTTTTAAGTCTAGTACCTTTTTTCTTTATAAGCTTTGGTCCATAGCCTTCACCAAAAGAAACTGCTGTCTTTAGTAAAGCATAATCATCTTTAACAAAAGGATAAAGAGCAAAAGAGATAGCACAAATATCGTATTCGCTTTTTAAAGTAGCTTGGTTTAATGTTTCAATATCATCAGCAATATTAGTAAATTTAGCATCAGTAGGAGTTACCCAACCAAATTTAATCGCATAATACATAAATATATCATCAGCATCCGGTGAATGTGCAACACTTATAGTTTTCAAAAGCAGTCCTTAAAATTTATTAGTGTGATTGTATCAGGTTGTGGTTTATTTTTTGGTTATAGATGAGTTTATTATTTTAATTCGAGAATACAAAAAGAAGTTTTTCTTCTTTTTGTATATTGAGATATTTTATTAAAAAGTAAAACCAAAATTAATTTTGATTCCTTTTTCTTTATCTGAAGTTAAGTAACTAAGACCTAGTTTTAAATCTTTTTTATAAGCATATTTTTCAGTTTCTGATAAAATATTTATATTCACTTTGTTGTATCCAAAACTAAATCCAAATTCATTATAACTATCATTATAAAGTTCTGTTCCAGTATATTTAGTATTAATTGCATATATATCAACAGATATATTATCAACTATATTGTTTGTATCTAATGAATACATTAAAGCATTTCTAAATACAGTGTTAGTTATCCCTGGATCGTAAGCATAATCTCCATTATAGAATTTTAGTGTTGTATAATAACCAACCATATTACCCATACTGATTCTATGCTTATTAGGTAATTCATATGTATAACTACTTGTAACAGAAGTTCCTCCTAATTGAGCTAAAGTTGCAAGGTCAGCAGAACCTGCTATTGTATAGCTAAGTGCTGGAGTTACTATCCAACTATCATTTATTGGTAAAGAATAAGAAAAACCTAAACCAAGACTATAACTTGTAGCACCTTCAACTTCTGTGTATGAGATAGGAAGAGAAATTGAAAATTTTCTATCAATATTTTCATCAGAAACAAAAGAGTAAGAAATAGGCAAAGAATAACTTGAACTACTCTTATCATCTACTTCTAATGACTTATATGTCGGAGATATAGATATAGTATTTCCATTTTTTGTACTAGCTGATGAAACTTTTCTTTTTGTTGCAGTATCTAAGAAACCACTTGTAAAATCTGATTCAACTGACTTTGCCATAGCAGAGTTTGAATTACCTGCAATAGGATCAACAGGTGAAACTTTTCATTTTATTCCTTATTTTTATGTACTTTAATTCAATAATTGCATTTGTAATTGTAAAACCTATATCATTTTGTATTAAGGTTAAAGAAGTAGAAAAGAGAGTTGAAAAAGAAAGTATTAATATAAAGAATATTTTTCTTATAAACAGATTTTACTATAATTCCAAGCATTTAATCATTTATTTTTAAATGCTTAGAATATCTATCTAAAACCCTGTGCTAGTAACGTAGTATGTGATAACTTGAAGTAATGGCTCAATAGTTAATACTGAAATAATTGCAAGGAATACACAAATACCAATTACTGATTTCATTGGTGTTGATGCATTTTGCATAAACTTTTTATTTGCACCTTCAATTGGGTCTTTTAAGAACATATACGAAATAGGTCTTAAGTAGTAATAAGCAGCAATTGCTGAGTTTAATACAATAATTACAGCAAGTGCAATTTGACCTGCATTTACAGCACTTGCTACTAAATACATTTTTCCCCAAAATAGTGCAAAGGGAGGAAGTCCTGTTAGAGCAAAAAGGAACATAGCTAGAATAGAGGCTGCAAATGGTGAAATTTGAACTAATCCTGAATATTTCTCAAAAGTATATGGTGATTCATAATCCTTTTGTTCTTTTCCTCTATTTAACCATAACATACCAAAGGCACCAAAGTTAGTTATTGTAAATAATATCCAATACAAAAATAATGCTGTAGTTGCTTGTGTTGTTCCGATATAAACCGCAGCCATTGCCATACCTGCATTTGATATTGAAGAATAAGCAAGCATTCTTTTAATATCTGTTTGATGTAAAGCTATTAAATTTGGAATAGTAATTGTTAAAACTATTGTCGTATAAAGCATCGTTTTGATAATAATATCATCACTTGCAATAAACACTTCAAAAAATCTAATTGCTACAACAAACCCTGCCATTTTAGGAACTACTGATAAAAACCCTGCCATCGCTGAACTTGAACCTCTATAAACATCTGGAACCCATACATGATATGGAAATAAAGATAATTTAAATCCAAGTGCTGCAAACATAAATACAAAACCTGTTAATATAAATACATAGTTTGCATAGTTTTCACTTGATAAGAAGTTTTCTTGAACAATAATTTGTGAAATTTCTGATAAGTCTAAAGAACCAGTTAATCCATAGAAAATCATAGCACCAAAAGCAAAGAACGCTGCTGCTAGTGCTCCCATAGTAAAGTACTTAACAGCAGCTTCAATTGATGTCATTCTATTATGCATTGCAATCATTGTATATAAAGATAATGATGCAGTCTCTAAACCAATAAAGATTAATATTAAAGAATCAGAACTTACCATAAACTGGAAACCAGCAATAGTAAATAAATAAAGAGCAAAGAATTCTGCGTATCTAAACTCTTGGAATCTTAACTTTGATAAAGATAATAATACAAAAAGTATCGCACCACCAATAATAATACATTGAGATAATATTGCTATTCCATCAAGATGCATTAAATCAAACATACCACTAGGATTACCTGTATGTGCAAGAAGCGTAAATAAATCAAATACTAAAAATAGTACAACTAAAATTACATATAATGATTTATGCTTTTCTTTATTAAAAAGATCTGTTAATAAAATACTAATAGCACCAATTATTGTAATAAACATTGGCGCTAGAGTACCTAAATTTAAAGACTCAATATTAATTGAAATAGGTTCCATTATTTAACCTCCCCAATTGAATTTAAAGAACGAAGTCTTTCTTTTGTTTTCTCATCTACAGATTTCACATCCATAATTTTTACAACTTTTTCAACTGAAACATTTAGTGGTTCTAAGATAACTTTTGGATAAACACCTAAAGATATAATTAGAAATACTAAAGAACCTAAAGCTAAAAGTTCACGTCCATGAATATCTTTCATAACTTTATTTTCATCTTTAATAAGTTCACCAAAGAAAGTTCTTTTATACATTCCTAACATATAAACAGCACTTAATACAATAGTAAGTGATGCTATAAATGTTAAAATAGGTGAAACTTTAAAGAATCCAAGTAATGATAAAAACTCTCCCACAAATCCAACTGTAAGAGGTAATCCAATAGAAGCCATTAAAACAACAGCATAAACAAGCGCGAACATTGGCATATTTTTTGCTAATCCACCAAACTCTTTTATCATCTTTGTTTTTCTTCTATCGTAAAGAACACCTACACTCATAAACAGTGCTCCTGAAACAACTCCATGTCCAATCATTAAGAATACTGCTCCTGAAATACCTTCAGTATTTAAAGCAAATACTCCAAGAATAATTACACCCATATGTGAAATTGAAGAGTAAGCAATCATTTGTTTCATATCTTCTTGTGCGTAAGCTACCATTGCAGTATAAATAATTGCAATAATCCCTAACGTTGCCATAAATGGCATAAAGTAAACACTCGCATCAGGAAATAATGGAAGTGAAAATCTAATAAATCCATATGTTTCCATTTTTAATAGTACTGCTGCTAATACAATAGAGCCAATAGTTGGTGCCTGACTGTGTGCAAGTGGTAACCAAGTATGGAATGGGAACATTGGTACTTTTACTGCAAATCCAAAGAAGAATGCAATAAATAGCCATAATTGAACATCAAATGGTAAAACAACACTATACCAATCAAGTAAATTAAAACTCCAAACTCCTGTTGTTTCGTGATAAATATATCCAAAATACAACATACCAATAAGCATAATTAATGAACCTATAAATGTATATAAGAAAAATTTAATAGCCGCATGGAATCTTTTCTCAGCTCCCCAAAAACCAATGATATAAAACATTGGAATAAGTGTTAGTTCCCAGAAAATATAGAACATAATTAAATCTAAAGATACAAATACTCCTACCATTGTCATTTCAAGGTAAAGAATTGTAATAATTAAGTTTTTAACTGCTTTTTTCTCTGTAAGTCCAATTACTGCAATCATAGTCATAAAAGTAATCATAATAACTAAGAATAATGACACACCATCAACTCCAACTACATAATTAATTCCATACGAACTAATTAATGGCAATGTTTGAACAAACTGCATTTGAGCAACTTGACTATCAAAGTGATACCATAATAAAAGAGCTAATACAAACTCAACGATAGTAACTACAACTCCAAACTGTCTCATAGAATCTTTGTGAATCATAAATCCTACAGTAGCAGCTACTGCTGGAAAAAATATCAGCATAGATAAGATATTTTCCATTACTTAACTCCTCCAAATAACGATAACACTAAAGCTAAAACTAATCCTAAGATTAATCCTAAAACCATAAGTCTTAATGATGATGATAAATTACCTGATTGAATAACTCTTGCTTTTCCACCTGCTCTATTAATCAGTCTTGCAATACCTTCAATTGTATTATCAATCAGTTTTATTTCAATAACCTCAAATACCCAAACTGAAAGTTGATGATATGGTTTTGTAATATAGTTTTCATAAAAATGTGGAATATAATATTGGTTAGATAAAAGTTTATAAATACCTTTTTCTTCCCAATCTTTACTAAACCCACCATTTCTATACTTAACAACTGCATAAACTATACCAGCAATTGCAACAGCACTTGTTACAATAATTAGAATCCAAACTGTAGAGGAAGCAGTATTACTAGCTTCCCATGTTGGTAAAGTTTTTGTAGCAAAATCTACAAATGAATGTTCAAACCATCCAGCAATTACTGCTAAAATAGCTAATGGAATCATTGCTGCAATTACAAAAGGTTTTGCTTCATGAGGATGGAAGTCTTCATTTGAATAATTTTGTTCTCCATGGAAAACTTTCATCACTAATCTAAATGAATAGAATGCTGTTAAACCAGCAGTTATCCATAATATAAGCCATAAGAAATAAGCATCTCCATTAAATGCGGCTTCTAAAATTTTATCTTTTGAGAAGAAACCTGCAAGTGGGAAAATACCAGCAAGTGCAACAGATGCAATTGTCATAATAATTGAAGTAGACTTCATTTTATTATGTAAACCACCCATTTTTCTAATATCTAGTTCATCATTCATAGCATGCATAACATTACCAGCACCTAAGAATAATACTGATTTAAAAAAGGCATGAGTTACAAGATGGAATAAGGCAACCCAATAAGCACCAAGACCAGCTGCTACAAACATATATCCTAATTGAGATAGTGTTGAATAAGCAATAATTCTTTTCATATCATTATGAACAAGTGCCATTGATGCTGCAAAAATAGCAACAAATGCACCAAGACAAGCGATAGCATATCCAACTTCTGGAACTAATACATATAATTCATTTGCTCTTACAACTAAATAAACACCAGCTGTTACCATAGTTGCAGCATGGATTAATGCAGAAACTGGAGTTGGTCCTTCCATTGCATCTGCAAGCCATGTATGTAATGGGAACTGTGCAGATTTACC
>Ga0193956_1000099_pt1 | contig 37608 bp, 39 predicted proteins | sample BB_7_MG_FD_140358 | JGI IMG/M metagenome (GOLD analysis project Ga0193956, IMG submission 140358) | Microbial mat bacterial communities from the Broadkill River, Lewes, Delaware, United States - BB_7_MG | ecosystem: Environmental > Aquatic > Freshwater > River > Microbial mats | place: USA...
CATAAAAATTTATCTCTGGTGCATATATTTGTGAGTTACTATCCTCTATATTTGAAACTAAATACTCATCTCCATCTAATTTTGTACTCACTTCTATACTTTCATCTAGTGGGTACTCTAATGACAGATTACTATTAAAAATATACTCTTTTTGCATTCAAGCAGTCCTATCGGTCAATCTTTATTTACCGTATTGTAAATATAATTCGTTTAAAATATACTTAAATATGCAAAATTTGCATATTTAAGTATATTCTCTTTAATCCCCTTTGATAATGATTTAACGTTATTTGTAGTAAAATAAGCCAAATTAGAATAAAGGTTTATGAGTTGGTAAAGAAATTTTTTCTATTTTTTCTTATATCATTTGTTATATTGGCTACTTTTATATACATAATGCTATCAAATACTGATGAAAATAAATCTATCACACTTGGGGCATCTCTTCCTCTCTCCGGTATAAATAAAGAACTAGGCGAAGAAATTATAGAAGGAGCAAACACTTACTTTAGTCACATTAATGCTAGAGGGGGTATCAATGGAAAACTTATACACCTCATTTACTACGATGATAAATATGAGCCACAAAATACTTTAAAAAACATAAATACACTTATCAATACAGATAAAGTTTTTTCTCTATTTGGTTTTGTTGGAACCCCCACAACAAAAAAAGTTTTACCCATCGTTATGGATGAGGGGATACCTTTTATTGCTCCTTATACTGGAGCATCATTTTTAAGAAACAAAAAGTACTCTAATATCATAAATTTTAGAAGTTCATACAAACAAGAGATAGAAAAAATTATAAATTTTTTATATAAAACAAAACACATTTCAAATTTTGCAATATTTTATCAAAATGACGACTATGGAGAAGAAGGCTATATTGCCACTATTGAAGCACTTGAAAAAAGAAAATTGATTCTTGTTGGTGAGGGAACATACAAAAGAAATACTCTTTCAATTAGACATGCCTTACACGAAATCAAAACAACAAACCCTCAAGCAATTATTATAGTTGGTGCGTACAAGCCTAGTGCTAGATTTATAAAAAAAGCTAGAGAGTGTTGTTTCAATGATGTAATCTTTGCCCCGATATCATTTGTAAATGCGAATGCTCTTATAGAAGAGTTACAGGGAGATGGCACAAACATACTTTTTTCTCAAACTGTCCCCTCTTATGATGATATGTCACTTGGAGCCGCAAGAGAATATAGAGAGCTCCTAAAATTTTATTATCCATCTGACAAACCTAGTTATGCCTCTTTTGAATCATTTTTAGCAGCTAAACTTTTAGTTACTGCTTTACATAATATAAATGGACCAATCAATCATAGAAAATTTTTAACCAATTTAAAATACTTGCAAAAAGATGCATTAGGAGCAATCCCTATTGAGTACAACAATACTCAACTTTTAAATAAAACTTATCTTTCTCTTTATATTAATGGTAAATTTGAACCTATCGGTAGAGAATACTAAGATGAATTTTTACGCTACTGCCAATAGATTCCTAGATCGTGTAAACTTTTCAAATAAAACTAAAATTCTTATATCAATCATCGCTTTAAGTATGATTACTATTGGATTTTTAATGATGATTTCTATCTTTGCTCTCAAATTTGACTATGAAACACTTTATGAAAAACGAACTCTTCCCCAAGTAGGGCTTGAAGAGATAAAAGACATCTACGCAGTAAATGTATATGATACTCTCTATGATATCAAAGAAAAAAATATAAATATTAAAAATGCTGTTGAAGTCCTCTCACTAGCCAAACAAATTACAAAAGCCCAATGGAAAAACTATAATGACGCAGTCAACTACACAATAGGAGGACTTCCTGAGTTTGCCAGTAACTGGTTAAACTTTTTCCTTCTTACAAAAAGCATTCCTCCAAACAATTACTATCAAGAGGGGATAGTTACAAAAATTGAAGAGAAGATGAAAAGTATAGATGAAAAAGTTTCAAGAACAATACATGAAATTCAAGAAAAAGATGATCAAAAGATAAATGAAGATATTGAAAATATTTTCTTAGAAATAAACTCGATTAATATATATCTTTCGAGTCTCATCACATTACACTTAAAAAAAGCAATTGCTGAGAAAAATAGAAATGATAGAGTTTTTAAAACAAGTATTTATATGTTATTTTTACTTATTGGATTAGTCTTTTTTCTCAGTATCCTTATATCTCTTATTTTAATCAACAACTTCAAAGATTTAAATAAATCTCTTGAAGGAAAAATTGATAACAAAACAAAAGAGCTCAGAAAACTCAATGACTCACTTGAACAAAGAGTAAGAACAGAAGTAGAAAATAACCGAAAAAAAGACCAAATCATGTTTCAACAAGCAAGACTTGCTTCCCTAGGAGAAATGCTTCAAAATATAGCACATCAATGGAGACAACCTCTTGGTGCACTTATCATGATAATCCAAAGTTTTCAGTCAAAGTTCCTTTCAGGAAAACTCACAGAAGAGTTTATTGACTCAAGAGTTGAAGATGCTGGAGTCCTGGCAAAAAACATGTCTGATACGCTTGAAGATTTTAGAACATTTTTTGATCCAAACAAATCTCATAAAAGCTTCAGTATAAAACAAGTTATAGATAAATCGCTTGATTTAACAAAATATCAACTTGAAAAAGATGGTGTTATTGTGACATTTACAATGAATGATGATATAAAAATCTATGGATTTGAAAACGAACTTACACATGTAATTTTGAACCTTATCAATAACTCAAGAGATGCTCTTTGTCAAAATCAAATAAAAAACAAAAAAATCATTATAATCGTAAAAGAGACAAATAAAAATGTATTTATAAATGTCATAGATAATGCTGGTGGCATTAAAAGTGATATAATGGAAAAAGTTTTTGACCCGTATTTTACAACAAAGCACAAAAGCGTAGGAACAGGAATCGGACTATATATGTCAAAACAGATGGTTGAAAAACATATGAGTGGAAAAATAGGTTGTAAAAATATACAACACAAAATGGGCAATAGTGAATTAAAAAATTGTGCAATGTTCACTATAGAAATACCAAAAAAATTAACTGCAAATTAAGGACAAAGTATGCATAAAAGGGATTTTGATTTATTAAATGGATTTAATATTCTTTATATAGAAGATGAGGCAGACTTACTAAAACACACAACAACTGTTTTAGAAGACTTCGCTGGTAATATCTTTCCTGTTCAAACATGTGATGAAGCACTTAAAATTTTAAATAATAACCGTATTGATGTAATCATCTCTGATATTCTTTTAAAAAATGAAAATGGTATAGAGTTTTTAAGACACATAAAAAACGACTTGCATATAAACATACCAGCTATATTAACAACTGCACATACAGATACCGAGCACCTTTTAGAAGCAATAAAACTCAAAGTAGAAAACTATATCATCAAACCTATCAATATAAAAGAACTTTTAAACTCACTTCATGATGTCCTTATACCAAAGATACAAAAAAAAGAGATTGATCGCTCATACAATATCATTAAAACAATTTCTGCAGTGACTGATGGAAAACAAGTTGATTTAATAAGATTTATAATTAAAAATCTCGATGATAAAAATATGCTTAACTACTCATATACAGACATAATGGAAAGAGTAAATGTAAGTAAGCCAACAGTTATAAAACTCTTTAAGTCACTTAGTGACCAAAAAATCCTAACAAAAGTACAAAATGGGAAATACCATTTTGATGCTACAAAATTACCAATACCGGAGTAAAAATGAGTATATTAAGAAAATTACCAAAAATAGACAGGCTTGTACTTAATCCCATTTTTAATGGCTTAAACTCAAATCTTATTGCTCAAATTTCAAGGACAAAGATAGAAAAACTAAGAGAAGATATCTTATCAAAAAAAATTGAAGATTTTAATGAAGATGAGTTATTTAAAGAGATAGAAGCGACTTATAACAAGCTTTTTGAGCCTTCATTAAAACCACTTATAAATGCAACAGGTGTTATTTTGCACACAAATATGGGAAGAAGTTTGATTCATAAAGAACTACTAGAAAATGCCTCTAAAGTTATATGTAACTATTCAAACCTAGAGTACAACCAAACTGCAGGTTTTAGAGGAGAGAGATATGAACATGTAAGCGAGCACTTAAAACATCTTTTACATGTAGAAGATGTTTTAGTAGTAAACAACAATGCAAGTGCAGTTTTTTTGATACTCAACACATTTGCTAAAAATCATGAAGCGATTGTCTCTCGTGGTGAATTAGTAGAAATTGGTGGTAGTTTTCGTATCCCTGAAGTTATGAAACAAAGTGGAGCAATACTTCATGAAGTGGGAGCAACAAATAAAACAAAAAAAGCAGATTATGAAAATGCTATAAATGAAAACACTTCAATGCTTATGAAAGTACATCAATCTAACTTTAGCATTGAAGGGTTTAGCGAAGATACTAACTATGCTGATATTAAAGAACTTTGCAAGAAAAACAACTTAATTGATTATTATGATTTAGGAAGTGGCTATATACCAGAGCTTCCATACAACCTTGGAAACAATGAGCCTTCCCTCCCAACTGTACTAAAAGATAATCCATCCTTAGTAAGTTTTAGTGGCGATAAACTTTTTGGCTCAGTTCAAGCTGGAATAATTGCTGGAAAAAAAGAGTACATAGATAAACTAAAAAAGAATCAACTCTTAAGAATGCTAAGAGTTGACAAGATAACTTTGAGTATATTAGAAGAGACTATAAAAGCTTATCTAAAAGAAGACTACACGCAAATCCCTACCCTTTGGATGCTTTTTCAAAGCGAAGAGTCTTTACATGTAAGAGCAAGTAATATGCAAAAAGCTCTTGGTGACTCAATATGCGAAGTCATAAAAAGTACTACTGTTATGGGTGGCGGAACTCTACCAAACAGAGAATTTCCAACCGTAGCTTTACATGTAAAAGGCAAAGCAAGCCAACTTGAGAAAAAATTTAGAGAAAAAGGACTAATTGGTCGCATAGAAAACGATATGTTTTTAATAGATTTTCGAAGTATACTTCCCCAATTTGAAAAGAAAGTTATCTCTATAGCAAAAGAGATAACTTTCTTGTAAATATGAGTAAAAAAGTAACTTATTCTATATTTTACAAGTAAAAATATAGAATATTCCTCAATAAATAAACAAAGTCCTTTTGAGTTCACTTTAACTCCTTATACTTGCTTAAAATTATAAGGAGTTTTTATGATATCTACTTGGAGGAAAATACCTTTATGGCAAAAAATTATCGGCGGACTTATCCTGGGACTTGCTACAGGCTTAGTATTTGGAGAAAGTGCACAAACTCTTAAACCAATAGGTACACTCTTTATCAACCTCATTAAGATGTTAATTGTTCCATTGATATTTGTAACACTTGTTTCAGGTATTGTTGCTATGGATGATGTAAGCAAAATGGGTAGAATCGGTATTAAAACATTTGTTCTCTATTTATTTACTACAGCAATTGCGATAACAATAGGCTTAGCAATTGGTATTATACTTGAACCTGGTGTTGGAGTTGATTTAAGTACCGCAACTGTCATAACGGCTAAAGAGGCACCAAGCTTGGTGAGTACTTTACTTAACATTGTGACTAAAAATCCATTTTCAAGCTTAGCAAATGGAAATATTTTACAAATTATCTTTTTTGCCATTATGGTAGGTATCTCAATTTCTCTTGTTGGAGAAAAAGCAAATCCTGTAAAAGAATTTTTTATAGCTTTTTCAGAAATAATGTACAAAATGACTGAAATTGTTATGTCTTTAGCTCCTTTTGGTGTTTTTGCCTTGATGGCATGGGTATCTGCATCATATGGCTTAGATGTATTATTAAGTTTAGGAAAAGTTATTTTCGGTGTTTACCTAGGTGCTATTTTACATATTTTAATTACTATGGGTGGAGGGTTAACTTTGTTTGCAAAACTTAATCCACTTAAATTCTTTAAAGGGATTATATCAGCTCAAACTGTAGCTTTTACTACTACAAGTAGCTCTGGAACTTTAGCTGTTACAAATCAAAATGTGACAGAGAACTTAGGTGTTTCAAAACCTATTGCTAGTTTTGTACTTCCATTAGGTGCTACAATCAACATGGATGGAACAGCTCTTTATCAAGGTGTTTGCGTTATTTTCATTGCTCAAGCATTTGGTATAGTTTTAGGTATGGAACAATACTTGATGATAATTTTAACTGCAACTCTAGCTTCAATTGGAACAGCAGGTGTTCCTGGTGCTGGACTAATTATGCTTTCACTTGTGTTAACTTCCGTAGGATTACCTATTGAAGGAGTTGCTATCATCGCAGGAATTGATAGAATCTTAGATATGGCTAGAACTACTGTCAATGTAACTGGTGATGCTATGGTATCTGTTTTTATTGCTAAGAGTGAAAATGAATTAGATACAAATATTTATAATGGCATACAAGAAAATTCTACTTTATTAAAAGTCCCTGTTTCTTAACTAAAACTTGATGTAAGAGAGAATTTAAAATTCTCTCTTACGACTATTTGTATACCTTCTCTTTAAAGATATAAAATTTTATATCCTAATACACTTTAGTCAGAGAAATATATTGAAAAGTATAAAAGAAATAGCCTAAGGCTATCTCTTTTACTTATACACTTATGTTCTAAAAGATTCTAATTTACTATTTAATGATTCCGTCATTTTACTCAAATGCTCTGCTGCAGATGCAATCTCTTCAACACTTCTTACATTTTGTGTTGACATACCATTGATTTGGCTTACTCCAGTTATTATTTTTGCTATATCCGCTCCAGTCTCAATATAGCTAACGACAGTTTTATCTGTCATGTTTGTAGCACTTCCCATTACAGTTGAGAGTTTATTAATTCTGTTTTCTACATTTACTGCTGTTACACTTAACTCTTCTACTTTTTTTGAATTGGTTGTCATTTGTTCACTTGAATCCATTATAGACTGAACTATAACCGATATAGTTGAGTTTATCTCTATTAGAGATTTTTGAGTACGCTCAGCAAGTTTTCGAACCTCATCAGCAACAACTGCAAAACCACGGCCATGTTCACCTGCACGAGCTGCTTCAATAGCTGCATTTAGTGCAAGTAAATTTGTTTGATCAGCAATGTCGCTAATGACAAGAAGAACATCTTTTACTTGTTCTGTATCAGAACTAAGTTGTTGAATTTTTACTGCTAACTCTACTTCTGTAGCAGCGGATATTTTTATATCTTCTGTTAAGCTTAAAATTGCTGAATTTGCCTCTTTTAAAAATACATTGGCTTGTTCTAAATCTTTTTTCGATAGTTTTGCTTCATCTATACTTGAATCCACTCCACTTTTAATTGTATTTGCGTGATTAGTAGTATGATTTACCACACTTGTTGATTCTTCTAACAATTTTCCAACTTCAAGTGATGTTGTGGAAAGCTCATGTGCTATAGAAGAGTTTTCATTTGAAAGATTTTTTGCGTCTGTTATAAGTATTCGTACTTTTTCTATAAATAAGTTTATTTCATTTCCAATTTTAGCAATTTCATCATTACCGTTTACTTTTACACGCTGAGTTAAATCTCCATTCCCATGAGATATCTCTTTAATTAAAGAATATAAGTTATTCATAGGTTGCATTAAAAATTTCAGTAAAAAATACATTAAAGCCAAAGATATAAAAATAAATACTACGATAAATAATATGTTATTTATAAACTCTTCTTGTACCTTTTTATATACTGATGCTTGTCTTAAAACTATTGATAAAACCCAATTCTTATTTTGTAATGGTGTAGTATACATAATCTGCTCATCATTGTTAGAAGTGAATTCGTATCTAAAATCATTAACTGTTAAAATATTATCTTTAACATTTTTATCTTGAATATTACTAACTTCTTCAATAGATTTTCCTAATAAATCTTTTTTCCCAATAATTACTTTTAAATCCTTATTTAAAAGTGTAATATAACCTTCACTAGAGAGTTCAACATTAATTATAGATTTGTTAATTGCTTCTAAAGAAATATCCCCTGCTAATACACCAATAGCTTTATTTGATGCATCAAATATCTTATGTGCAAAAGTTATAAGTAATTTTCCACTACTTGATCCAACATAAGGATCACTAATAAAAATTTCATTTGTATTCATAGCTCCTTTAAACCAAGGTCTTTTTCTAGGATCATAATTCTTTTTTATTCTTTTATCAAAATAAACTACGCGACCATCTGTGAAACCTGTATACAATAAATCAAAATTACCACTTAATTTTCCTAGTGTCAATATTTTTGCTATATCATCTATTTGTTCTATATGACTATATTTACCAACCTCTTTACTAAATTCATTTACCATAAGGCTTTTGTCTTTAATCCAGTTATCTGTCTTGTTTTTTAAGCCATGAAGAATAATAATTTGTTCGATATCATTAAATACTCTAATATCCTCTTTTTGCTTATAACTATTTACCATTGATAACGAGAACAAGCATACACTTAGTAATATTGCACATCCCATAAAAATTTTGGTCCTAAATCCTAACACCATCTTAACCCTTTTAATCTGTTTTTTTTAATGTGCACTGCTCAGAATTCAAAGAATACCCTAAGCCTTTTACAGTTAATAAGCTATTTTCAGGAATTTTTTTACGAATTCGTTTTACAAGTGCTCTAATATTTATAAAAGTTGTAGCTTCACCTTCCCAAATATACTCTTCTATTTCTTCAAACGAAACAACTCTATTTATATCTTGTGATAGAAGCTCAAGAAAAAGTATCTCTTTTTTAGCTAGTTTTATTTTACCCTCTGGACCACTAAGATAATTACTCTTACAATCATATGCAAAATTCTCACCCAAATCTAAAATTTTACACTCTACATTACAGAGTTTTTTTACTTTTTGTACAAGCTCATACATAAAAAATGGTTTTTTTAAATAATCATCACATCCTATTTCGTAAGAGACTTGAATTTTCTCTAATTCATGATTTGAGCTTATAATGATAACGGGAATATTCGAGTGATACATACGAATAGTTTCTAAAATTGAAATACCGTCTAAAGAGGGAACATTAATGTCTAAAATAAAGCAATGATACCCATTTGCCAATACATCCAAAGCATCTTCACCATCCATAAAAGTATCTACTTTATAGCCCTCCTTTACCAAAGCATTTGCAATAAGTTTACATAACCGTTCATTATCCTCAAGAACTAATACTTTCATTACCCATCTCCAATCTTATAGAAAATTTTGCACCTTTTTTAGTGTTAGAGGAACTTACTACTCCTCCCATTTTATTTTCTATAATAAGTTTAGCCATATAAAGACCTATACCGTGTCCATCCTTTTTAGTAGTGAAATACGGTTTAAATATATTTTTTATATGCTCATTAGGGATTCCTCCACCATTATCTTCAATTTCGATTTGTACAAATTGTTCAACATTACTTATATTAATCTCGATAAGCCCTCTTTCAATCTTTCTTTGTGCTTTTTCTTTTACTATTGCATCTTTAGCATTATTTACTATATTTAAAAGAGTTTGCATTAATTCATTTCGATAACCACTGACCATTAAACTTGTATTAGGTTTGACTGTAATATTTACATCAATATAATTATATTTCATATTATGTCTTATAATATCCATCATTTTGTGAACTGCTTCATCAATGTCAAAAACAGTTTTTTGGTTTGAAGGCATAATAAACTCTTGGAAATCATTAATTGTCTCTGTCATATAACGAACTTGTAACATTGTTTCATTTACATAAAAAGAATTCTTTTCATCAATCTCACCTTCACTTGAATAAAGTTGTTCTTGGGCTAAAGTAGCTATTTCAACTAATGGAGACTTCCATTGATGTGCTATAGATGAGAATATTTCTCCAATTTCAGCAAGTTTTGATTGTTGTATTATGAATTCTTGATGTTTTATTTTTTCTAATAAAGCACTTCTCTCTTTCGTAATGTCAGTAAAAACTGTTACAGTACCACTACTTTTATATATATTTTCACTGTAATTAGTTTGATTTATAAGATATATATGATCTTTATTATTTTGATCTTTAAGCGTTATTTCATTACGTTCTTGTGTGTTTGTTATAAGTCCACTCATTGCATCAACCAAAGAACTAGCATCTCTTTTTTCGATATAATCTTGAAGAGTTTTTCCTTTTGCTTTGGGACATGGTAATCCCATTAAATCACAAAATTTTGCATTTGAATCAACTATTTTTCCATCTTTATCTTGCCAAACAATTGGGCTTTGGATTGCATCTAAAAGCACTTTATCAAATTCCATTCGTTCTTTTAACAACTTTGAACTCTTTATTCGCAGATATAAGTTATGAATCAAACCAAAAATAAGAAATAAAAGAAATGGGGAAATAACAAAAACAAAATTTATAAATTCTTGATATTTATCAAAAAAAGAGATAGGCTCATTGACATAAGAAAATGTTTTCCCTAGCTTTTTAGGATTTAAACCAAAATTTTTAGCCTTTTCATGATCAAATATATACTCATAATTTTTATCCTGTTCTATATAAGGTGTTTTTAATGCCCCATTTAAAATTGATAAAACTTTTTCTCCTGTATTTAGTCCTAACTCTTTTATACGAACTAATTTTCCACCTAAAGCACCCTTTCCAATAAAAAGAGTATCAGTTACAAAAACAGGTATTGCACTAGAATTTATCATAGAAGCAATTTCTACATTTTTATATAAGTATCCATCTTTATTATTATAAAAACGAATAAAAAATACTGCTTCGTTTTTTTTAAAATTTGAAAATTTCTTCTTTAACTCATTTAAAGTTGATTGTCTAATATATTCAACTTCGAATTTATTTTCAATTTGCTTAATCGCTTCTCTTACAAAAGGTTCAGAATCGTCTCCATTTGCACTCTTATCGTTTATTATATAAAGTTTTTTAATATTTGGCATCATTTTATAAATGATTTCTATATTCCCTTGAATCTCTCTTTTCTCTAGTAATCCAGATACTTTATCGGCTAAATTGTACTTTTTAACATAATCAAGTGAAAACTGTTCTATTCCTGTAAAAAGAAGTGATTCATTAGTAAATAGATCTTTATAATTCTGAACAGAAAACTCATAAGCAAACTTATCGATAGCTAAAATTAAATCATATTTTTGATTTTTTAATTGTAGTTTATAAAGATCTTTCAACTCTTTATAATATTGTGGTGAGGAAATTCTTTTAGAATCCATGTAAAGAAAATTAGTGTCAACCTTTGCATTATATAAAGCCTCTTCAATTCCAGTGATAACATCATCACTCCATTGAAATCCTCTATGATATGAATTGATAATTAGAACTTTTTTATTTATTTGCGCAAATAGAAAAATTTCACTAAATAATAATAAAAATATTACCCACAAAAATCTTCTATTTTTCATAATATACAATCCTATCAGTTTTTATAATTCTATTACTATATCATTATGTATGTCAATAAAAAGCACATTTTTATAATACTGTTCACCAGCGAAAGCTAAATAACATTCTGTACAACCCAGTATAATACACTTAATACCATTTTTAATAAACTTATCAATTTCTTCTTTAATTAATCGTTTGGCTTTACGCGTAATTGGATTAGATAAGGCTTTGATACCATATTCTAAGCTATTGACCGCATCATATAAATTATTTTTACCATCTTCACTTGGATAAACTAATTCGTATTGGCCTAGGTTTTTTAAATAATTTTCATGAAGTTTTATCTTACATATTTCAAAAGTACCTAAAACCCCTATTCTTTTTATATCACAACAATTCTCTTTAATAGTATGTAAAAGTTCATTTTTATTCATGTAAGCTCCTTAAGAAAATGGCTAGATAAAATGCCTAGCCATAAACTCTTTCATTATAAAATAATTGGTCCTAAAACAAATCCGAAAGCGACACTTAAAGTAATAGTAAGAACTCCCGGAACTATAAAAGGATGGTTAAGTACATATTTACCTATACGAGTTGAACCAGTATCATCCATCTCAACTGCTGCAATCAATGTTGGATAAGTAGGAAGTACAAAAAGTGCACTAACTGCTGCAAAAGATGCGATTGCAGTTACAGGGTCTACTCCAAGCAACAATGCCGCAGGAAGTAATGCTCTTGTAGTCGCTGCTTGAGAATAAAGCAACATTGATCCAAAGAAAAGAGTTACAGCTAACATCCAAGGATACTGTTCAAGTAATGAACCAGCGAAACCTTTGATTTCGTCAATGTGACCAGCAACAAATGTATCTCCTAACCATGCAACACCTAGTACACATATACATGCACTCATACCTGATTTAAATGTAGATTGATTGATGATTTCAGATGTATTTATTTTTGTAGCTAAAGCTATAATAGTAGCTGCAACTAACATGAAAAGCATAATAGCTTCATTTCTTGGTAAAATTGGATTTTCAATAAGCCCAACAGTCCCACTAATCATAGTCGCATAAGCCACAACTGCTATAATAGTTAAGACAAAAATACTTACTGAAAGTTTCGCTGTTGGTTTTATATTATACGCAGTTGCACCACGAACAGTAACTAAACCCTTCGCTAAACGGTCTTGATAAACTGCATCATCAACTAAATCTTTTCCAAGGAAATTACTTACAAAAGCAGCTACCATACAAGCAGCAAAAGTTGTAGGAATACAAATAGATAAAAGCTGAAGATATCCAACACCTAATGGCTCTAACAAACCACTCATAACAACAACTGCTGCAGAAATTGGAGATGCTGTGATTGCAACTTGGGAAGCCACAACAGCAATTCCTAAAGGACGAGAAGGACGGATTCCTTGTTCTTTTGCAATTTCAGCAATAACAGGAAGAGTCGAATATGCTGTATGTCCAGTTCCTGCCAATAAAGTCATGAAATAAGTAACAGTAGGTGCTAAGTAAGTAATTTGCTTAGGATTTTTTCTCAAAATTCCTTCACCAATTTTTACCATATAATCAAGTCCTCCAGCAAGTTGCATTGCTGAAATTGCTGAAATTACTGCCATAATAATTAAGATAACATCAATCGGTATACTTCCTGGAGACATTCCAAGACCTAATGTTAAAGCAACAACACCTAAGCCACCCGCATACCCAATACCAATCCCGCCCATTCGTGCCCCTAAAAAGATAGCACCAAATACAACAAGTAATTCTAAGCCTACAATCATAATAATCTCCTTTAAAGTTTATTTTTATTTCTTAAGTCTAGGTTGAATCATATTTTCTGGTTTAATAATTTCATCAAGTTCATCTTTACTAAGTAATTCTTTTTCTAAAACTAACTCATATACTGAACGCCCACTTTGAAGTGCTTCTTTTGCAACAATTGTAGAATTTTCATATCCTATATATGGATTTAATGCTGTAACCAAACCTATGCTATTAAGAACTAATTCTAAACAACGATTTTCATTTGCAGTAATACCATCTACACATTTTAAAGCTAAAGTTTCAAAAGCATTTTTCATCATATTAATTGAATTAAAAAGATTATAAGCGATAACTGGTTCAAATACATTTAGTTGCAATTGTCCACCTTCACTTGCCATTGTTATAGTGACATCAGCTCCAATTACTTGAAATGCTACTTGATTTACAACTTCTGGAATAACTGGATTTACTTTTCCTGGCATAATTGAGGATCCAGGTTGCATTGCAGGAAGGTTTATTTCATTAAATCCTGTACGAGGTCCTGAGCTTAAAAGCCTTAAATCATTACATATTTTAGAAACTTTTGTTGCAACTCTTTTTAAAACACCTGAAATTTGTACATAAGCACCAGTATCTTGTGTTGCTTCAACCAAATCTTTAGCTGTAACGAAAGGACGACCAGTTACTTCTTGAAGTTTTTTCTCAACAAGTACAGTATATTGAGGATGAGAATTAATGCCCGTACCAATTGCCGTTGCTCCAAGATTCATCTCTCGTACAAGTTGTTGAGCTTCACTTAACCGCTCTATATCTTCATTAATCATTGTTACATATGTATGAAATTCTTGTCCCAATGTCATTGGCACTGCATCTTGAAGTTGAGTTCTTCCCATTTTTATAATAGATTGAAACTCTAGGGATTTTTTCATAAAACTATTGCTTAAAATTTTCATTGAATCTTTAAGCTCATAAATCTTTTCATACAATGTAACTCTAAGTGCTGTAGGATAAGCATCATTTGTTGATTGGGAAAGATTTACATCGTTATTTGGATGTAAAAATTGGTATTCACCTTTTTCATGCCCTAAAATCTCTAAAGCACGATTTGCAATAACTTCGTTTGCATTCATATTCGTCGAAGTTCCTGCTCCTCCTTGAATCATATCTACTACAAATTCTCCATGAAGTTCTCCTGCAATAATTTCATCACATGCAGTACAAATTGCATTTTTTTTATGCTCTTCTAATAATTCAAGCTCAAAATTTGCTAATGCTGCCGCTTTTTTTACTTTTGCTAAAGCACTAATAAAAGTAGAAAATCCCGCTAAAGTAACTCCTGTAATATGAAAATTCTCTTGCGCTCTCGCAGTTTGAACTCCATAATATGCATTTATAGGAATTTGCTTTTCTCCTATTAAATCATGTTCAACTCTCATTTTCATCGTCTTTGTCATAATATATCCTTATCTCTAATTTTGAATCTCATAAATCGATTTATTCTAATGTGAGAAGTTTATACCTCCAAAATGACTTAAAAGTTATCTTTTGGGACTATACTAAATTATTTGATTATCTAGATTTTTAATATGATTTTCATAGCAGTTAATATATAATCATTTTCAAATATACTCATACGATGAATGTAAAGTACAAATTTATAAAATAATTTAATGATATTTCTTCGCAAAGCGATAGCTTCAGTGAGAAGAATTTTATCTGGACTTATTCCGATAAAAGGAGAAAATAAAATGAAACATATCATAGTAGGCACAGCAGGACATGTTGACCATGGAAAAACTGCACTTATAGAAGCACTTACTGGATTTGCTGGTGATACACTAGAAGAAGAAAAGAAAAGAGGAATTACTATAAATCTTAGTTTTTCTAACTTACAAAACTTTGAAACGAATGTTGCATTTATCGATGTTCCTGGGCATGAAAAACTTTTAAAAAATATGATTGCTGGAGCATTTGGATTTGATGCTGCTATGGTTGTGATTGATGCTAACGAAGGAATAATGCCTCAGACAAATGAGCATCTTGAAATCTTAAATCTTTTACATGTAAAGAATATCATTATTGCTTTGACCAAGAGTGACTTGGTCAATAAAGGAAAAATAGATGAAAGAAAAAAAGAGATAGAAGAGTACTTTAAATCATTTTCTCACCTTGGACTAAAAGCTATCGTAGCTGTTAGTATTTATGATAAAAATTCTATTGAAACTTTAAGAAGTGAGCTATTTTCAATCCCAATCATAAAAAAAGCAAGCAATGGGCTTTTTAGATATTACATTGACCGCTCTTTTTCACTTGCAGGTGTTGGAACAGTAGTAACAGGAACTGTACTTGATGGAACTATTAAAGTAGGTGAAAAAATATTTGCACCTGAACTTGGCAAAGAGATAGTCATAAAAAACTTACAAGTTCATGATAAAGATGAACAAAGTGCCTTAAGTTCACAAAGAACTGCTATAAATTTACAAAATGCAAAAATTCCTCTTAAAAAAGGTACACTTCTTTGTAAAAAAGGTTTTATTCGTGGCTTTGATAGTATTGATGTTTGGGTTGAGGGCATATCAAATCAAAAAATAAAACACAATACACAAGTCATACTTTTTATTGGAACGAAGCAAGTAGAAGCAAAAGTTTTGCTTTATAACAATGAGAGTGAAACTACCGATGGCTTTGCTAAACTACAATTTGCACAAAAAATCTTTTTAGTTCATAATGAGCCATTTATACTGTGTTCTAGTGGTAGAACTATTGGTGGAGGTAGGGTTTTAAATCCTATCAATGACCCTATAAAGAAAAAAATAAAAATGCCCCTTCTAAAAGCTTTAAAAATCGATGATTTTAAAAAAGCTTTTGAGATTTTAGTAAATACTCATAAAAGAGGTTTTGGGCTTATATCTTCAAACCAAAGATTTGGGCTAAATCATGATGAAGCTTTAAAAATTGCGCATGAGATGGATAATATATTTGTGGATGAAAAAGGCTTAGTTCTTTACCCAATGATTATAAAAGATGAGCTAAAAGAAAAAATTAATGCGATATATGAGAAAAATGAATACGCTCTGCTCTCAGCAAACTCGCTTTCTCTTAAAATCAAATGGGCAAGTGAAACACTTTTAAGCTATGTTTTAGAAGATATAGTAAAAAGCGGCCAACTAGAATTCAAAGATGGAATTTACAAAAATCCAAACATTGATGTTAACAATGTAGACAAAGTTATAGAAGAAAAAATGCACTCTATTTTACAAAATGAGGGCTACACACCAACTGCTCCTTACAATATATATGATGAACTTGACATCGACAGAAGAATGGGAGATGATGCTCTTAAGCGATTGACAAAATCTAAAAAGGTTGTTCGTTTAGCACACAATCTTTTTGTAACTACGAAAAACCTTAGTGTCATTATGGCAAGATTACGGGAAATTATGAAAAACGAAGGTAGTGTAGATATTACTTCTTTTAGAAAATATTATGATATGAGCAGAAAATATCTTGTTGCATATTTGGACTACTTAGACTTATATGATGATGTTAAGAAAGATGGTATGAAAAGAGTTATGCTTTAGCATAGCTCTTTTGTAAAATAGCACTTAACTGGATATTAGTTAAATTTAATTCATCTAACATAGCATCTGTTTTAATCATGTCAAATTTTTCTATAGCTAGTACCAACTCTAAGAGTTTGCCAAGATTACCCTCTCTTTTAAGTAAAGCATTTTGCACATCAATATCAACATTTATTTCATTTAGAACGGTTGAAATTGGTACCTGTAAAAGAGTATCAACAAGAGATAAAACTCCTACAAATGATGCTTCATGACTATTGTGGCTTAAATTTTTAGCTAACTCTGACATAATTTTTGATCTTGTTAAAGCAAGCTCTATAATCGGATTTTTATTGATGCTAGATTCACTTGCCATTGATTTTGAAAAAGCTATTAAAAGTAACCATTGTTTTAAAGGTTTTTTCCCAAGCATCGTTATAACATGTTGAACAGATTTTACATCTTTTTTTAAACCCATGAAGCTCGAATTTATAAATCTTAAAAGTTGAATTGTTAACTCAACTTCACTCTCCAACTCTTCTACTATTTCATGTATTTCAATATATTCACTATCTAGCATATTCATTAATTGAAATATTCTTTTATATGCAGGGTCAATTGATTTTTTTACAACAATATCTGGTTTTGCAAAGAAATATCCCTGAAAAAGAGTACAACCAAATGATTTATAAAGTTCATAATCTTCTTTTGTTTCTACTTTTTCAGCTAATAGCTTGAAATCAAACTTTTTAAAACTTTCTAAATGTTTTTGCACAGTATTTTCTTTTATAAGCGATACATCTAATTTTAAAATGTCAAGATATGGGAATATTGGAGTGAAGGTCTCTATAAAATTGTTATTACAATGAGCATCATCTAAAGCAAATTTATAGCCAAACTCTTTTAGTTTTTTGATTCGAGCAATTGTTTTTTCATTTACTATTGTACTTTCTAGTATCTCTAAGACAAACCGCTCTTTTGGTATTGAAAACACGATGGGATCTAAAAGAAATTCTTGGTCGATATTGATAAATGCTAAGTTATCTTCAACTAATGAAGTCATTCCAAAATGGTTGAGTGCATTTACTAAAACTTTTGCTGTAGCTAAGAGTTCGTCTTGAAAAAGTGCTTCTAACTTGCCATTTTGATCTAATGCTCTAAAGAGAAGTTCATAGCCAAAAATCTCATTCTTATCATTTAGAATTGGTTGTTTAGCTATATAGATATTTTGAGACATTACCCACCTTTAAGTTCTTAATCAATCATACTATTATTACATAAAAAAACTAAAACAGGTATAAACAAGTAAACTATTTACATAGTTCTTGAAACCACTCTTCGTTTTGCTCACTTCTACTCTCTTTTGATTTGTATAAGTTTTTAAGTACTGATATCAAATCATCTTCACTTAAAAACTCTAACACACTAAGTTCCATAGGTGTAGCTTCTGGGTCAGATTCTATAAGTTTAGCTATCTCCTCTATGAGCTCTTTTTTGTTATCCATTGACTCTCTCGTTTAAAAAATATTTGTAATTGATATTGTATAATATTTTCAATGAAATTAACCAAAAAGGTAAAACATGACAAAAAAACTTATTTTAGCAAGCTTAATTCTAAGCACATCTCTTTTTGCAGCTACTGACGCACAAATTGAAACATATTTTAAATCACAAATTCCAGTTCCAACGGTAAAAGTTACAGTAACATCAAGAATGGAGATAAAAGATATTAAAGGTATGGACTATGTGTCTATTGAACTCAGCGATGGCAGTCGTATACAAAAAGTTTCTGTTTTTACACAAGGTGATTTAATATTTCCTGATGTCATAAACATCAATGGTGGAAGTATCAAGGATAAATTAGATAAAGAAAAATTGGTACAAGAACTTTCAAAACTGATAAAAGAAGAAAAGCCAGAGAACATAGTCATATTAGGAACAGATCCAAAAAAAGAGACTTTAATTGTGTTTACAGATCCTGAATGTCCATTTTGTGGGAAAGAAGTAGATAAGATAGAAGAAACATTAAAAAGAAATAATTTAAAGTTAATATTTACTCCTGTTCACGATAAAAGTTCACTAGAAAAATCTGTACTTATAACAAAACAAACAGCTGCGGCAAAAACTCTAGAAGAAAAAGTTAAAATAATCAAAAAATATTTTAATGGCACAGTTGATGGAACAGTGACTGATGAGGAAGTAGCAGTAATAGAGAATAATAGAAAGAAATATTTTTCAGCAGGACTTAAAGGAGTACCGTTTATTATAAATGAAAAACAATTATTAAATTAGTTTAAATAAATGATATAATAAGCTTAAATAGAATTTCAAGGAGTATTTATGCTTGAATTAATTGCTATAATATTGCTTATTATATCTTTCTCTTTACTACAATTAGTGATACGAAAATCAAAGCAAATTAAAAAATTGACTTCTTCGTGTGAAGAACATAAAACTCTTTTAAACTCCATCAATCTTCCTATTTTTTATAAAGACAAAAATGGAAAATTTATTGGTTGCAACAAAGCTTTTGATGTCAGTTTTGGCAATCAGAAAAATGAGGCTATTAAAGAGCTTCAATATTTTACAACTTCCCAAACAAAAGAAATAGATTTAGTTTATGATAATGCTATAAGTAAATCTACAGTCGTTAATTTTATAAACTATCTTGATGGAGCAATTGGTGTTTTATTTGATACAAGTAAGCTAAAAAACAACAAAGAAAAAATTTTAGAACAAAAAAACCGCTTAGAATATAGTTTAAAAGGTTCAAAAGAAGGTTATTGGGAATGGGATATAAAAACAGACTCTATCATATTTTCTAAAATAGCAAAAGAGATTTTAGGGTATGAAGAAAATGAAAAAATACCTGAGAATATAACCTCCTGGATGAATTTAGTTGAATCCTATGATATCGCTAGAACAAATGAAGCACTTGTTTCCCACATTAATGGTGAAACTCCTTTCATAGATGTAGAACATCGACTAAAAACATCACTTAATGAAAAATGGGTAAATTTTAGAGGCAAGGGTATTTATGGTGAAGATAATCAAATATCTAAAGTTTATGGAACCATAAGAGATACTACTAAACAAAAAATCGAACTCACAAAAGTGGCTAAAGAAAAAGACCTATATACAACTTTTATAGACAATCTTCCTGCCCTTTCTTTTATCAAAAATAAAGCGGGTAAATACTTATATATAAATAAATCTTTCCAAAGATTAATAGGCTTTAAATCATGGAAGAATAAAACCGCGGAAGATCTTTTTGAAAAAAATGTAAGTGATGGAATAATAGAAAGTGATAGAGAAGCTTTTTATGAGGGCATACATAAACATGAAGAATTTATTACAAATGAAGAAGGTGTGCTAAAATTATATGAGACCTATAAGTTTCCTGTAGATAATAATCAAGAAAAAGTTTTGTGCGGATTTGGTCTAGACATAACAAAAGAAAAAGAGTATCAAGAAAAAATCAAAATATATGCAAAAGTTTTTGATGCCACTAATGAAGGTATGATAATTACTGACAATGAAAACAAAATTATTTCTGTGAATGCAGCATTTAGTGCTATTACTGGATATAGTGAGAAAGAAGTACTAGGGAAAAATCCTAATATTAGAAAAACTGATCTTAATGGCAAAAAAGTATATAAAGAACTGTGGCAAGCACTTCTTTCAAAAGGTGTTTGGTCAGGTGAACTATTTAACAAAAACAAAGATGGTACAGTCTTACCAGAGTTAATGAATATAAATGTCATAAAAAATGAAAAAAATGAAATCACTAATTTTGTTGGTGTTTTTCAAAGCATACAAAAACAAAAAACTATAGAATCAAAACTTAAAAAAATGGCTCATTATGATATCCTAACAAATTTACCAAATAGAGCTCTTTTTAATGACAGACTAGACAAGGCGATACAAAGAGCCCATAGGGATGAACAAATGCTAAGTCTTGCATTTGTAGATTTAGATAACTTTAAAATCATAAATGATACAAAAGGACATGCCATAGGAGATATCGTTTTAAAAGAAGTAGCAAAAAGACTGACTCTTGCTGTTCGCGATACTGATACAGTTTCTAGACTAGGAGGCGATGAGTTTGTAATCATACTAGAAAAAATTAGTCAAGTTTCTGATATCTCTTATATCGCTGAAAAAGTTATTGGTGAGTTGCAAAAGCCTATTAAATCAGAAAATAATGAAGATTGTTTTATAGGGGCAAGTATAGGTATCAGTATCTATCCAAACCAAACCAAAGAAAAAAAAGAACTCTTAGAGTTTGCCGATAGTGCGATGTACGAAGCTAAGAAAAATGGTAAAAATTGTTATAGAATTTACCACAATTAACAAACCATTGACACACTTAAGGTAATATAATGCTAAAATTTACAGAAACTAATTTCGTGCTTTCTCAAAGAAAGTGATTGTTTTGCAACCGCTTTGCTTCACAAGAGTCACGAAGAATTTTTAAGAACTTTCAGAGAAACTTTTTCCTTTCAAAAATCGTTTTTGCTAGTTTTGTTCTTCAAAAAGGGGTAATAAAATGAATCCAAATATAATAATGATAGAAGATGATACAGAATTAGCACAAATTTTATCAGACTTCTTAAAAATATACAATGTAAGTGTTGAAAACTTTGATGACCCATATATAGGCATAAGTGCTTTAAGCCTCAAACCTTACGATCTTCTCATTTTAGATCTTTCCTTACCTGGTATGGACGGTCTTGAAATATGTAAAGAAGTAAGAACTAAGAGTGATATTCCTATCATTATTTCTAGTGCAAGAAGTGATGTCGAAGATAAAATTATAGGATTAGAACTTGGAGCAGATGATTACTTACCAAAACCTTATGAGCCTAAAGAATTATATGCTAGAATTATGAGTGTTCTAAGAAGGTACAAAAGAAGTAGTAATTCACATGAAGAAGAAAAAAATCGTGATATCAAACTAAGTAAGGATGGGGCATATATACTTTTTAAAGATAAAGAATTATCCCTTACTAGAGCTGAATTTGAAGTACTTTCATATATGCTTAAAAAAGAAGAGTGTGTCATACCAAGAAGTGAACTGATTGGAAGTGCGGCTTCACTCAATGAAGATAGTGATAGCAGAAGTCTAGATGTGCTTATCAGTAGAATTAGAGCAAAACTAGGAGAAAATTCCAAAGACCAAAAACATATCATCTCTATACGAGGCATAGGATATAGGTTGCACTCTTGAAGTGGTATAACTCTCTAATAGCCAAAATTTCTATCATTTTTGCTATCTCTTTAATCGGAATTGGAGCTATTATATTTGCCTATGCTAAACATACTCAAGAAAAAGAGATAGAAAATACACAAAGATATGCACGCGCTATTATCCAATCTGCTCGCACAAAAGAAGACCGAACCATTGATCTTGAAATTATGAAAAATGCTGGATTTAAACTTGTAAAAGATAAGAATATCAAAGAATATTTAATAATAAATAAAAATACTAGACGAAACTCTAATCGCATAAAAAATAGACATTTTAATGGCATCAAAACTGCGATATATGATAATAACCTTTATATAATCGTACAAAATAGACTAGTTTTCCAAGCTCCTTATGAAAATGAAATGTTCCCTAGAATTCTCTTTCCATTAGTTGCAATTTTGTTTATAATTTTTCTCTACATTGCCATTATACGAAGTATTTTACCTCTTTATAGCCTACGAATTAAAGTCAAAGAGTTTGCTAATGGCAACTACGATATAGATTGCAAAAGCGAAAAAAAAGATGAAATAGGCATACTCTCAAACGAATTTGATAAAAGTGTCAAAAAAATCAAAAAACTAAGAGATTCAAGGCAGCTTTTTTTACGAAACATCATGCATGAACTTAAAACTCCTATCACAAAAGGTAAACTCTCTTGTGCTATGCTTAAAGATTCTACTTACTTAAAAACACTCAAAAATGTATTTCAAAGACAAGAAGTTTTGCTCAACGAATTTGCTCGTATTGAAAAACTAAGTGCAAATGAAATAGCTCTCAAAAAAGAGAATTATTCACTCCAAGATATACTAGATTACTCCCTTGATATACTAAATCATGAACAAGAATCTGTTACATGTAAAATAAAACCAATGAGTTTATATGTAGACTTTGAACTCTTTGGAACTGCAATCAAAAACTTACTCGACAACGGTATAAATTACTCTGATGATTTACATGTAAACATTGAATCAAATGAAAACCAAATCATAATTTCAAATCGAGGAAAAGCATTGGAATTTCCACTTGATAGATATAGTGAACCATACTTTTTAGAAGGTAAAAAACAGAAAAGTTCTAGAGGACTTGGCTTTGGACTTTTTATAACAACTAACATTATAAAGCTTCATAATATGAAAATAGAGTATAATAGGGAAAAAGATAGGAATATTTTCAAAATACATGCTAAGAAAAGTTGATAAAAACGAAAAAAAGAGAGCAATTGCCCTTGCCGCTATACCACTTCTTGCAGAGTTTGGATTAGCTAAAACATCAGTAGAATCCATAGCACTTGCGGCCAATGTTGCAAAAGGAACTGTATATCTTTACTTTAAAACAAAAGAAGAGATTATCCTAGAAATTTGGAACTATGCAAATGAGTTGTTATATAAAAATAGAGAAAAAAGATATAAAACTTGTAATAGTGCTTATGAAAAACTTGTAGTTTATTTTGACTACTCTATTTTAGAAGAGAGCCATTCTATAGATTCCCTTTTAAAAATACTCGCTATGAATACGGCAATTATTTTAAACTTATCCCATAGTGGTCTTGTTAAAAACTATAAAATTGAAAGATTTAAAGAGCTTGAAGATCTGGAAAAAATTATAAAAGATGGTGTTCGCTGTGAAGAATTCAAAGAAGTCGATACACTACTTGTTGCAACTCTTTTTGCAAATATGTTCAAAGGTACATTAGTCAACGCCATATGTCTTTGTAAAAATATAGAGCAAATTAGAAAAGAAGTTCATGCTCAAAAAAACCTTCTCATTGCAACCCTTAAAAAAGAATAAAGCTATATTTAAGATGTTTTTAAGTATAATCCATCCAAATTCAAGACTTCTTTAAGAAGTTCAAAACTTACTCAAGACTGACATATAGGTATCTCAGCAAGCTAGTAGGTTTTTGCATACTAGTTGCTAAGTTTATCAAACTCATTTGGAAACTCACTAAATTTTATGTAGTAGGACAATCTCTTACGCTCACTTCACGCTCGAAGTTTTGAAAAAAATCAAAACACAGGAAAATTAAACATGGCAGTAACATTTGAATCATTTGGACTAAGCGAAAATATTATGAAGGCTATCAAAGAAGCTGGATTTAGAGAACCAAGCCCAGTTCAAGAACAAGCAATACCTTTAGTACTTGAAGGTCACGATATAGTTGCACAAGCACAAACAGGAACAGGAAAAACAGCAGCATTTGGTCTACCAGCAATGAGCATGATAGATACTCGCTCAAACAAAGTAGAAATTTTAGTAGTAACTCCTACAAGAGAACTTGCAACACAAGTAAGTGATGAACTTTTTACACTAGGTCGTGAGAGTGGCGTAAGAACAGTAACAGTATATGGTGGTAGCTCATACTCAAGACAAATCGGTCTTATTGAAAAAGGTGCTTCAGTAGTTGTGGCAACTCCAGGTCGTCTAATTGATCTTTTAAAAAACAATAGATTAAGAGATTTTACTCCAAAAATCATTGTTCTTGACGAAGCTGATGAGATGTTAGATATGGGATTTTTAGAAGATATCGAAGAAATTTTTACATACTTACCAAAAGATAGACAAACTCTACTGTTCTCAGCAACCATGCCAGAACCAATCAAAAAACTTGCACAAAAAATTCTTAAAGAACCAAAATATGTAAGTGTAACTCCAAAAGATCATACAACGAATGAAGACATTGATCAGCAATACTATGTAATAAATGAGTATGAGAGAGATAGTGCAATGGTTAGACTACTAGACGCTACTGATCCTGTTAAATCAATTGTATTTTGTAGAACAAAAAAAGAAGTTGATCGACTTTCAAACCACCTTATGGCAGTAGGGTATACAGCTAAGGGACTTCATGGAGATATGGAACAAAATCAAAGAGAAGCAACAATCAAAGCATTTAGAACTTCTCAACTTGATATACTAGTTGCAACTGATGTGGCAGCAAGAGGACTAAATGTGACAGATATTTCTCATGTATTTAACTTCCATATGCCTTTTGATCCAGAGAGCTATGTTCACCGTATAGGCAGAACTGGTAGAGCTGGTAAAAAAGGAACTGCAATTACTCTAGTAACTCCAAACGAATATCACTCTATGCAAAGAATAGGTAAAAAAGTTGGCTCAAACTTGAACCAAAAACTTGTCCCTACTCTTTTAGATGTAAACAAAAATAGACTAGAAAAAATGGCTCATGATATAACACATGCAAATCTAAACGATAATGCACAAGAACTACTAAACCTACTTAGTGAAAAAATGGATATGGCTCAAATAGCTCTAAAACTTATCTCAGTTATGATGGATAAAAACTCTCCTCAGGGACCTGATAAAATCGGATTTGATAAAAACTCTTTAAGCGGTATCATCAAAAGACTTGCAGAAAAAGACAGAAGCAAAGGTAATAGAAGATTCGGAAGAAATATTGGCGGAGGAATTCTTCGTGGTGGTGGAAGCCGTTATGGTGGTTGAAACAGAGGCGGAAGTTCTCGTGGAAGAAGCAGTGACTCTAGAGGTGGCGAATCAAGAGGCGGAGGATTTAAAGGTAAATCTGATGGCAGCAGAAGCGAAAGAACTTCAAGAAGAAGACGCGACTAGTCACTCATAATATCCTTACATGTAAAGGTTTAAACCTTTACATGTAACTTATTCAGTTAATAACTTATAAATATCAGTAGGTGTTAACTCTAGTTCATTAGCAATTGGTTTGATCCGAGAAGTTCCATCGATATCATGTAGTCCTTTTGACTCTAAAATTGTAATTGCTTTTTTCAAATTTATATTACCCATATCATTTAACTCTTGCAAAGTTTTTCTACCTAATTGCTCTGGTGGTGGCTTGATACTAACTTCAATACTTTTTTCACTTGATTTAGAAATCACCTTAAAAGATTGTTGACCCCAACTATCTTTTAAACTTCCACCTAAATCTAAAAAACCTTTAAACGGTTGTGTCGAAGTTAATGTCCCTACTACAAAAACAACATTTATAAACAAGGCGATCAAAAACTCTTTTTTCGTAAAAGAAATTTTTTTACTACTATCTTTCATATAACACATAATCGGTTTCCAATTAAAACAGATATGTAATATTCCAAAAAATAAAAATGCAACCATTGTTGTAGTATGCAGTTCTTGATATTGTGCTTTATCAAGTCCAAACAAGTGCCAATCAAGCCATTTTGAAACTCTTCCATGTGGTGCTATAAAAAGTATAATCCCACTATAACTCATTATCAAAAACGAAAAACCCAAACTCAAAGATGTTATCTTTTTCATAATTTTCTCCTCTTTAACCTACAACCATATTATAATACTCCAATGTTAATCTATCGTTAATAAATATTTATGTTAATTATAAGTATAACTATTGACATTTGCACATATGTTCGTTATAATTCTGAACATATGTGCATATTAGGTGGTAACCATGAATTGTTGTGGAAGAAAAAGAAAACGAAGAAATATAGATACAGACCATAGTCATCTCTCTTTTAAGCCTTGTGGCTTAAGAAAAGATACTCTAGAGACAGTAATCATCTATGAAGATGAAATAGAAGCAATAAGACTAGCTGATTTAGAATCATTATATCAACAAGCATGTGCTGACAAGATGCATATTTCTCGTACAACTTTTTCTAGGCTTGTAGAGTCTGCTAGAAAAAAAATAGCTGATGCTCTACTCAATAAAAAAGTTTTAGAAGTAGAAAAAAGAGGATAAATTATGCAATGTAATGGACAAGAAAAAAAAAGAAAAGTATGTCAAAATGGCGAAGGCCGAGGTCATAGTAATGGAAGAATGAAAAATGACCAACCTTGTCAAAAAAATGGAAAAGGTTTTGGTCAAGGAGAAGGAAGAGGTAAAGGTCGTAATAGAAACTTAGGTAGAAATTCGTAATGAAAATAACAATTGCAAGTGGTAAAGGTGGTACTGGTAAAACTACCATCTCTACCAACTTGACTTCATATATAGCAAGCCAAGGAAACAAAATTGTATTGGCCGATTTAGATGTAGAAGAACCAAATTCTGCTCTGTTTTTAAAAGCAGATCTTAAAAAAACTACGATTTCAAACAAAATGGTTCCTAGATGGGAACAAAAAAGCTGCACACTATGTGGAAAATGTGCAAAACTTTGTAATTTTAATGCTATTGTAGCTATGCCTACAGAGATATTAGTCTTTCCTGAACTTTGCCATAGTTGTTATGCTTGTAGTGAACTTTGTCCTACAAACTCACTCCCTATGACATCACAAAGAATAGGTGAAATCAAAGAGTTCAAAGCTAAAGATTTTCCTTTCATTGAAGGAAGATTAGATTTGGGACAAGAGATGGCCGTACCTCTTATCTCTCAAACTATAAAATATACACAAGAAAATTATCCAAAGTATATAAAAATATTTGATGCACCTCCAGGAACAAGTTGCCCTGTTATTGAAGCAAGTCGCAACAGTAACTTTGTGATTTTAATCACAGAAGCAACACCTTTTGGACTAAATGACTTAACGCTAGCAGTAGAAACCATGAGAATACTTGACCAAAACTTTGGTGTTATTATTAATAGACATGGTATAGGTAATGCAAGTGTTGAAGAGTATTGCTTAAAAGAAAACATACCAATCATCACAAAAGTAAAAAATGATAAAGAAGTAGCAAAACTCTACTCAAAAGGAGAATTGATTTATAACAAAATAGACCATTTTAAAAATTCTCTTGATGAAATCGTTTCATTTATAGGAGATATAAAATGAGAGAGATAGTTGTGGTTTCAGGCAAAGGGGGAACTGGAAAAACTTCACTGAGTGCCTCTTTTTCATATCTTGAAGGGCAAAATGCACTTGCATGTGACTGTGATGTTGATGCTGCAAATATGCACTTATTATTAGAGGCAAACTTTAAAAACCAAGAAGATTTTTATAGTGGTGAAGTTGCCATTATAAATGAAGAACTTTGCAAAAACTGTGGGAAGTGTGCTACTGTTTGTAGATTTGATGCCATTCATCTTATCAATGGGCAATATAAAGTTGATCCAATTAGCTGTGAGGGATGTCACTATTGTAGCCATATTTGCAAACCAAATGCAATCGATATGATAACTCAAAAAGCTGGTGATATTTATACAAGTAACATTAAAAATAATACCAAAATGGTCCATGCAAAACTAGGATTTGGAGCTGAGAATTCTGGAAAACTTGTTGCAAAAGTAAAACAAAATGCAAAAATTATGGCACTTAATGGAGATATAAAATATGTCATAACAGACGGTAGTCCAGGGATTGGCTGTCCGGTAATTTCAAGTTTAAGTGGTGCAAACTTAGTCGTTTTAGTAACAGAAGCAACTATCACAGGACTTCATGATCTCCAACGAGTACAAAAGCTTGTAAAAACATTTAATTTAAAAGCAGTTTGCATCATAAACAAGTATGATTTAAATAAAAAAATGAGCGAGCAAATTGAAGCATATTTAAAAGAAGAAGATATAAAAGTAGTTGGAAAACTACCTTATGATGAAACTTTTACAAAAGCGTTAGCCCAAGCACAAACCATAATAGAATACGATAAAAACAGTGTATTAGCAAATTTAATACAAGATAGTTGGAAAGAAATAAAAAACGAAGTAATACAATAAAGAATAGTTAAATTCCTCTGGGCAAAGCACTAGCTTAAGTGAGAGGAATTTAATTTGGACTTGTTCAAATTAAAGGAGACAAAGAATGAAAATAGTTTTTACTACAAAAGGTAAGAATTGGGATAGTCAAATGGATGCTAGATTTGGGAGAGCCCAAATGTTTGTTATGCTCAATGAAGAGAACAATGAACTAGCAGTTATTGCAAATGGTGAAACAGATGGTATGGAACATGGTGCAGGACTTCAGACTTCACAAAAAGTTTTAGATTTAAATCCAAATGTTATTATCACAGGTAATGGAGCTGGAAATAAAGCTCTAGCTATATTGAAAAAATCAAATGTTAAAATGTACACAGGTGCTGGAGATATGACTATTAAAGAGGCATATGAAGCTTACAAAAACAATAAATTACAATTACAATTTTAAGGATAAATAGATGAAATTAGTATTCCCAACAAATGAAAACGAAGGTTATTTGAGCAAAAGAGGAGCTCATTTTGGAAAAGCAAATTACTATACAATAGTAACGGTAAAAGATGGTGCTATTATTGATGTAGAAGGATTTAAAAATCCTGGTCATAATAGTAGCGCTTGTGGAGATGCTGTAACGAATATCATGAGTTTTAAACCTGACGCTCTTATCGTAGGTGGTATTGGTGGTCGTCCGGCGCAAGGATTTGCAGAAGCTGGTCTTGATGTGTACTTTGATCAAGAAAGCAAAACTGTTCAAGATAGTTTAAAAATGTTTTTAGCTAACAAGCTAGAGAAAAGTAGTGGGCAAGGTACTTGTAGCAATAATTAATAAAAATTATTAACTTTATAAACTATTTTTAACCTAAAGGGTGATAAACTTCACCCTTAATATAAACTTTGTAGGAAAATATAAATTGAATTTATTAAAAAAAATTTATTTCTTTTATCTAGATGGTTTTAAAAATATGAAAGTAGGCAAAAAGCTTTGGATGATTATAGGTATAAAGCTTTTTGTATTCTTTTTTATCATGAAACTGTTTTTTTTCCCAAACATACTTCAAACACAATTTACAAATGACAAAGATAGAGCAGATTTTGTCATTGAAAATATAACAAAATAAAGGAAGAAATATGGATAATAGCCTATTAGTAGACTTATCTCGTGGACAGTTTGCACTAACTGCTCTATACCATTGGCTCTTTGTGCCTCTAACACTAGGTTTATCATTTATAGTTGCAATGTTTGAAACTATCTATGTCAAAACAAATGATTCTGAGTGGAAAAAAATCACAAAATTTTGGATGGGACTTTTTGCTATAAACTTTGCAATAGGTATCGCAACAGGTATCATCATGGAGTTTGAATTTGGAACAAATTGGTCTAACTACTCTTGGATAGTCGGAGATATTTTTGGTGCTCCACTTGCTATAGAAGGACTTATGGCATTTTTTATGGAATCAACATTCTTCGCAATTATGTTTTTTGGTTGGGATAAGGTTTCAAAAAAAGTTCACTTACTCTCAACATGGCTTGTTGCAATTGGCTCAAACCTCTCAGCACTATGGATACTTGTGGCCAATGGATGGATGCAACACCCAGTTGGAATGAAGTTTAATGTAGATACTGCAAGGTTTGAGATGGAAAACTTTTTTGATGTAGTTTTCAATCCTATGGCAGTATCAAAATTTTTACATACCGTAAGTAGTGGTTATGTTATGGGCTCTTTATTTGTTGTAGGCATTAGTGCTTGGTTTTTACTGAAAAGAAGAGATGTTTTATTTGCAAAAAGAAGTATCATCGTTGCTGCATCTTTTGGGCTTTTGACTTCAATCTTTCTAATAACAACAGGTGATGAATCAGCTCACGAAGTTGCAATGAAACAACCAGTGAAACTAGCAGCTATGGAAGGTTTATATGAAGGTCATAAGCGTGCAGGTATTGTAGCTATTGGACAACTTAATACTGATAAAGAAATCGGAGATACAACAAAAGATGAATTTCTGTGGAAATTAGAAATTCCTTACGCATTGTCTTTTCTAGGATATAGAGATATCAATGCTTTTGTCCCAGGGTTAAATGAACTTGTAAATGGTGATCCACAAAACAGTGTAGAATCTGCAAATGAAAAAATTAGAAAAGGTAAAATTGCACTCAATGCTTTAAGAAGTTACAAAAATGCTAAGAAAAGTGATACTCAAGATGTAGCTAAAAGCGCATTAGAAGAATTTAGAATGTATGAAAAATATCTTGGCTATGGATATCTAGATAAACCTAAACAAATTGTCCCTCCAATAGGACTTACTTTTTATAGTTTCCACATCATGGTAGGACTTGGGAGCTGGTTTGCTGGTCTATTTTTACTTTTATTATATTTTTCAATGGTAGGAAAAATCGAAGGCAAAACTCTTCTTTTAAGAGCAGCATTATTTTCTATCCCATTAGGTTATATTGCCGGTGAAGCCGGTTGGATAGTAGCTGAAGTTGGTAGACAACCATGGGCTATTCAAGATATGCTCCCTGTTGGCGTTGCAACTTCTCAATTGGATACAACCGCTGTGATTATTACAATGTCTTTGTTTGCAATTATATTTACTACTCTTTTAATAGCAGAAATCAAGATAATGCTTACACAGATAAAAATTGGTTATAAGGAGGCATAGATGTTTGAAACTTTTACTTTATTAACACTACAACAATACTGGTGGTTTTTAGTTTCTCTTTTAGGTGCTCTTTTTGTTTTTATCACTTTTGTTCAAGGTGGGCAAACTCTTCTTTATAAGATTGCTAAAACTGAAAAAGAGCGAGATGTACTAGTCGCTTCATTAGGTAGAAAATGGGAACTCTCTTTTACTGCTTTAGTTATGTTTGGTGGTGCTTTGTTTGCAGCATTTCCACTTTTTTATGCTGTTAGTTTTGGAGGTGCATACTTTGTTTGGATGGCTATACTTTTTTGTTTTATCATCCAAGCAGTCTCCTATGAGTATAGAAAAAAACCAAACAACTTTTTAGGAAAAAGAACTTATGAAATCTTTCTTTTTATAAATGGAAGTCTAGGAATCATACTTATAGGTATGGCTGTTGGAACCATGTTTAGTGGAGGAAACTTCATAAAAGATGATATGAACCTATCTGCATGGACACTTTCAAGTCGTGGTTTAGAAGCAGCTTTAAACCCTTTTAATGTTGTATTTGGATTTACACTATTTTTCTTAGCAAGAGTTCAAGCAAGTCTTTATTTTTTAAATAATATTAGCCACAAACAAATTGAAAAAAGAAGTAGAGGTCAACTCAAAAATGACTCTATTTTCTTTGTAGGATTTTTTGTTTTTCTGTCTATTATGCTTCTTATCATGAGTGGATTTTCATATAATGAAAGTGGATTTTTTATAGAAAAATATAAGTTTTTATCTAATTTTTTAGCAAATCCAATTCTTCTAATATTCTTTTTAGTTGGAACACTAATGGTCTTGTATGCTATTTTTATTTCACTTTTTAAAAAGAGTTCAAAAGGAATTTGGTTTAGTGGTATTGGAACAGTTTTAGTAGTTTTAAGCATCTTTTGTTTGCTTGGCTTTAACAATACTGCAATCTATCCATCTCTAAGCGACATACAAAGTTCACTAAATATACAAAATAGTTCAGGTTCTCACTACACACTAACTGTTATGAGTTATGTTTCATTTTTGGTTCCATTTGTACTAGGATATATCATTCTAGTATGGAAATCAATGGATAAAACTAAAATTACGTCTGATGAAATTCAAGCAGACTCTCATCATTATTAAGGAGATGAAATGGAACCTGTAAGTTATACAGCTGGTATTATTTGGTATTCTATTTGGCCAGTATTGATATATGTATCATATAAATTTGTATCTTTAAACATAGAACATTTTGAAAAACACATCAAATAGAATTTTTACATGAGAGCTTAAAAAACAATAACTTATTGTTATTTTAAGCTCTTATTTTTATATTTAGTTAATTGTTGCAATAAAAGCCAACTGTGTTATAATATTCGTTGAATAAGTAGTTATACGCAGGAATGTTTATGATACAAAAAGGAACCTTTACTTTTTTTTGTGGAAAAATGGGAGCTGAAAAAACAACAAAATCAAAAATTACATCAATTAAAAAAAATTCTGTGCTTCTCTCAGAAGATGATTGGCTCGAAGCTCATTATTCAAATCAAATGAAGGCTTTAAAATAGTAAAAGGATAAAATTTGAAACAAGATAAAGTAATTATTAAAGTGGATGTATTGAAAACAATATGAAAAAAATTTTATTAGCAGGATCAACTGGTTATTTAGGAATTTATATTGCTAAGGAGCTTCAACAACAATCCTATTTTTTGAAAGCTATTGCTCGAAATCCAAAAAAACTTGAGCAAAATAATATTAAAACCAATGAATTGCTTAAAGCAAAATTAACTGATCCAGATTCTATTAGAGATTGTTGTAAAGATATTGATATCGTTATTTCAACTGTAGGTATCACAAAACAAAAAGATGGTCTTACCTATATGGATGTAGATTATCAAGCCAATATGAATTTACTAAAAGAAGCTAAAAAAAGTGGTGTCAAAAAATTTATTTATATTTCAGTTCTAAATGGTGATAAGCTAAAAAATTTAAAAATATGCGACGCAAAAGAGTTATTTGTTGAGCAGTTAAAACACTCAGGAATAGATTATTGTATTATTCGACCAAATGGATTTTTTTCCGATATGTCAGAATTTTTTAACATGGCAAAACAGGGAAGAATATATCTTTTTGGAAAAGGCGAATTCAAAGCAAATCCAATCCATGGTAAAGATTTAGCAGTTGTTTGTGTAGATGCTATTGATAATCCTGAAAAAGAGATTGAAATTGGAGGTCCCGAAACACTCACTCAAAACGAGATAGCATCAATGGCTTTTGATGCTTTGGATAAAAAATCAAAAATAACTTACATCCCAAATTGGCTAAGGATTATAATTCTCAAACTGGTGAAATTATTTACTAGAAGTAAATTTTATGGACCAGTTGAATTTTTTATGACAGTCATGGCAACTGATATGCTTGCCCCCGAATATGGCGAATATAAATTAAAAGAGTATTTTATAAACTTAAATAATTCAAATACATAACAGAGTATTATTATAATTCTGTTTTTGCTAATAATGCTTTCATCAATTGAGCTTTATTTTGTAAATTGCCATAACCGTTATCTCTTATCCAGTTATTTATTACTTGTTCTTTATATTTTAATTCTCTTTCTTTATAAGCTTCTGCTTCTGCTTTTACATCCCAATTTCCATCTTCATCTAAAAATGAATCTTGAGCATAAACACCTTCTAATATAATTTTAGTAGGTATTTCATTGTTATCTTTATCAAGAGTGAATCCATCTAATGTTGCGTATTGGGAAGGAGAAGGGGGAGGAGGAGTATAAGATTTCGTGCTTATTACCTCAAGAGTTTCCTTAAAGCTAACTAGCTCATTAGCCTTAGAAACATTAAAATTACTTTGGTCTTTAGTATTGATTACAGTACTAAAAAAACCAACATTGAAATTATTTACTATATCGTTAATTGAAGACATAAAAAATTCCTTACATTTTATGTAATAAATTTTAACTTAATAAACTTAAATAAATATTATAATGACTTAATAATTTATTATAAATTTTAATGCTAAAATTTTGTCCTATCTAATTTAGTAATTTAGGATTTAATCAAATGAAAGTTTTATTAATTGTATTCTTGATTTTTTACACTTCTTTATTTGCACAATGTGACAAAGTAGATACTTCACATTTTAATATTTTGGGAGATAAAGTATTTGATAAAAAGACACAATTAACTTGGATGCGCTGTAGTATTGGCAGTAAATGGAAAGATAATATTGGTTGTCATCCAAGTCCCAATACTATAAGTTTTTATGAAGCAAAAGATATTGAAAATAGTTTAAATAATGGCTGGCGTATCCCTACTATAGAGGAGTTAAACACAATTTTTATTGATCAGTGTGAACAATATGCTATAAATTCTAAACTATTTCCCGATATAAAACTATTGGATAATTTTGCTCCTTATTGGAGCTCTACTTCTGTACAGCAAATACAAAATTTTATCTATTATATTGACTTTATTAATAAAAGACTTGATGCTCATAGCAAAGGGTTTTCCCTGTTTCTTCGTTTGGTAAAAAGTAAAAAACCTATCAAAAAATGAGCAAAACCCTTTACATGTAACTCTAATTTCGTCTTCTATACTCTTCATATCCAAACTCTCTTACAATCTCCATATCTCCATTTTCACGAAGAACTGCAAGATTTGGAAGTTTTATGCCATTGAAAGTAGTGTTTTTAACTATAGTGTAGTGAATTTGATCTTCAAAGATGATTTGTTGCCCTACTTTCAAAGGCTCATCAAAACTATAATCACCCATTATATCACCCGCTAAACAAGTGTTTCCAGCTAGTTTATAAGTATATTTTTTTTCTTTTGGAAGACCTGCATTTTTTACTGCTGCTCTATAAGGCATAGCTAAAGTATCAGGCATATGAGCTTCTGCTGAGCTATCAAGTATAGCTATTTTCATGCCATTATCCACTATATCAAGAACTGTTGTTACTAAAGTTCCTGTTTCCCAGCCCACTGCTTCACCTGGTTCTATATAGACTTCTACAGCATACTTAGCTCTAAATTCCTTTATGAGTTTTATAAGTTTCTCTACATCATAACCTTTTTTAGTTATGTGGTGACCTCCACCGAAGTTTACCCATTTACATGTAGAAATCAACGCACCAAACTTTTTTTCAAAAGCTCTCAAAACCTCTTCAAGTTCATCTGCCCCTTGTTCACAAAGAGCATGAAAATGTAAGCCATCCACTCCATGAAAATTATCTTTTTCAAAATTTTTATATGTAACACCTAAACGGCTATATAATCCACAAGGATTGTACAAATCAACAGGACTTGCTGAGATTTCAGGATTTACTCTTATACCAATCGAGCCTTTGACTCTATCTCTAAACTTTTCTAATTGTGCAAAGCTATTAAAAACTATATGATGAGACAGCTCATTTATTTCATCTATCTCTTCATCTTTAAAAGCAGGACTAAAAGTATGTCTTTGCCCTTTAAAATATTCTTTTGCAAATTTTACTTCGTGCAATCCACTACATGTACATCCATCAAGGTACTCACTAACCAAATCTGCTAGACCACTAAAAGCAAAGCCTTTAAGAGCTAAAAGCACTTTTGCTCCACTCTCTTGCCCTACTCTTTTTAAAAGTTCTAAATTTTTGCGAAGAAGTGCTTCTTCACATAAATAATATGGAGTTTTCAACCTGCTTTCCTTAAAACAAAATCTAATACTTTACTGCTCAAAACTCTTTTTAAAAACCAAAACAACTTAGTAGGAAATGTTACTCGATATCTTGCTTTTGGTTTTTTTGTCGTTATCGCCTTTAAAAGAGCTTTATAAACAGCATCTTCACCTAAAGTAAAAGGAGCATCTCCTTCACTTTGCAGTCTATCTAAAGTCTTTTCATAAACCTTTACATGTACACTATTTTTCATGTCAATATTGTCTTGAAATTTTTTAAGAGCATTTTTTCTAAAATCACTTCTAATAGGACCAGGTTCTATCAAAATAACATCTATACCGCTACCATCTAACTCTAAACGAAGAGTATCACACAGACCTTCTATAGCATACTTACTAGAGTTATAAGCTCCACGGTAACTCATCGAAATAATTCCTAAAACAGAGCTATTATAAACTACTCTTCCACAACCTTTTTGTCGCATATAAGGTAAAATTATATTTGTGAGTTCTTGCGTACCAAAAACATTTGTTTCAAACTGTTCTTTTAAAACTTCTCTTGTTAAATCTTCAACAGCTCCTGGTTGCCCGTATGCACCGTTGTTAAACAATACATCTATTTTTCCATCTGTTTTTTCTACTACCCAATCAACTGCTTTTTGAATACTACTAGACGATCTTAAATCAAGTTTATATGCACATAAACCCTCTGATTCGAGTCTTTTTACATCTTTTTCATAACGACAAGTTGCATAAACTTTGTAGCCATTTTGATGGAGTTTTTTAGCACTAAAATACCCTATGCCTGTTGAGCATCCTGTTAAAAAAACATTCATTAAAAAGTCATTAAAGGCTTTCCAGATTGTGCCCACTCACTTAAGTATTTTCCACTAAAAAGGAGCTCAACCCCACACTCTGCTATATGAGTTTCGACATACATATTTTCAGCACACTTTTTACAAGCTACAACTTTTACACCGTCTGCTATCATCTCGGTAATTTTTTCTCGTATCTCTTTATCCTCACTAAGAAGCTGTTGCGAAGCACCCCAAACTAAGAGATTTACTTCATCAAACCAACCTTGCAATTTTGCATTATGAGTATAAAGAAGAATCATATTAAGGATAGTCTCTCTATTGTCTGTTGTCCATACTACTAAAAGCTCATTTTTCATAATCTTCTCCTTTTTAGATGATTAAGTTGTTATAAAACGCACAACGATAATTATTGTATCACATACTTAATAATTATTGTTGATAAAGCTAGTTTACTTCATAAGTTTCCTCTGGATTCATCTCAATAATTTTCCAAGGAAGTCCTTGTACATTTAACTCATCCATAAATGGTTTTGCATCAAAATTTTCCATGTTAAAAACTCCTTTACCACTCCATTTTTTCTCTAATATCATCTTCGCACCAATCATCGCAGGAACTCCTGTTGTATAGCTTACTGCTTGCGCTCCAGTTTCACGGTAACACTCTTGATGATCACATGTATTATAAATATATACTTTTTTTGGCTTTCCATCTTTTACACCAGTAATAACACAGCCTATATTTGTCTGTCCAACTGTACGAGGTCCTAAACTTGCAGGATCTGGTAAAAGTTTTGCAAGAAGCTCCATAGGAACAACTTTTACACCATTTACTTCTACTTCATCAATTCTAAGCATCCCTACATTTTCAAGACATTTCATA
>Ga0193956_1000100_pt1 | contig 37553 bp, 48 predicted proteins | sample BB_7_MG_FD_140358 | JGI IMG/M metagenome (GOLD analysis project Ga0193956, IMG submission 140358) | Microbial mat bacterial communities from the Broadkill River, Lewes, Delaware, United States - BB_7_MG | ecosystem: Environmental > Aquatic > Freshwater > River > Microbial mats | place: USA...
TCATTTTTTTTCTATCATTATTTTTTCTGCCATAATGAAAGTTTTTAATTTTTGCATGTTCTTTTTTCATTTGGCTGTACCATCTACAGATAATTCTTGAAATTCTACTATTAATTTTTGTCAAGAATATGCCGAAAATCTACTTTCTAAACTATCTTGAGTTAATCAAATTTGTGTATTATTTTCTCAAAAAATTTGTTCTAGTAATTTTACAAATAAACCTTTTCAAGTTCATCATACTCCATGAAAAACTACAGCAGGGATCAAAACATCATTTAAATGGGTATATTTATAGATAATAGCTTCAAGTAACCATAGAGCATTTTCTACATTATTATTACAAAGATTATCTATTAAAAATTTTATTTCTGGATGTACTTCTGGTTTTTTACTAGGATGGATCATTTTTGATTTATCCAGTAAATTATAATATCATTTTTTTCATCCATCCAAATAACAGATTCATTCATAAGTTGGTATAGCTCTACTCATTCTGATGTCTTCTAATTCTTTTGGTTTTACAAATAAATGTCTTGCTAAAGTGTAAGATCATTTAAAATTAAAATCTTTTACATCAAAATATTCCATTTTTGTATTATTATAAAAAAATCTATCTTTATATAATACTGGAGTTTCTTCTTTTTTTGTTGGTTTTTCTAATTCTTTTTTTGCAGTTTCAAGATCTAATATTTCAGAATTTTCAAGAAGTTCTTCAAAATCTTCTTTTGTATATCACATATTAAATAGATCATTTACATCAAAATCTTTTTTTCACTCTATTTCTGGATAAATAATTCTTCTTACAGGTCTTCAAATTTTTTTAACTAATTCTTTATTTGCTTTAATTCATGCTGGATCATTATCATAAAAACTAATTACTTTTTTAACTTTCTTTACTTTTGATTGGATTTTATCAGCTCATGCAGAAACTCCTCACAAATTTCAAATAACACTTTCAAAACCAAGAATTTTTAATATTGCATAATCTGCTTCTCATTCAACTATTATTACATAGTCATCAGAAATTTTATCATATATTATTCAAGTAGAAAATTCAAATTCTCATTTATAATCTTTTGGCTTTCAAATAGAAACACTTTTTAGAGCTCATCATTTATAGATAAATTTTTCTCCATCTGTTCTTCTGATTTTAGCACCAGTTAAAGTTTTTTCATCATCTCAATTTAGACAAGGAAAAATAATAACATCTTTATAAATTGAATCTTTACCAATTCCAGAAATCCGAACATTTTCACAAAATCAAAATTCTTTTGCCAGTTCATTTATTGGATCTTTAAATTGTTGGATTTGATCATAACCTACTCATCTTTTTTCTAACCATCTGGAAAATCAAGAAGTATTTCAAGTCATTCTATAATTTTCAAAATTTTCAGCAAGATCAGCTCTTTTAGGGGATTTTTTAAACTCTGTTTTTTCTCACTCTATTCAATATGTTTCACAAAGGTATTTTATAGAATCTTTTAATTCTATTTTTTGAAAATGGATTTCAAAATCTATAATTGTTCATGCTCCAAGGTGTTCAGAAAAATCTTTATATCATTTAGATCTATCTACCCAAACACATAAACTTGCATCATGATCATCTTTATGTGCTGTAAAAAAAACTTTTCATTGTTTTTCTTTTCAGTCTTGTCAGAGCCTTTTTTTAACATGTTCTAGCAAATCCACTTCTTTTTTTATTCTATCACTAGCTTTCATTAATTATTAAATTAATTTATAAATGTGGATCTATTTTTTATTGTTTTCTTCTATTCTTTTTAATAAATCTTTTGCCTTTTTTGTTATAGGTCTAAGTTGCTCTAGTGATATTGGGTAATCTCATTTTTTAGTTCTTAATCATCCAATTTTTACCTTTACTGTTTTATTTTCTTTTAGCAATTCTCATAGCTCAATATTACTATATCAATATTTAACTAATTTTTCTAAAATTTGTGCTGTTTCTTCCCTCAATTCTTTTTTAACTATTTTTTCTGGAATCATTTTTTTTAAAGTTATTAATTATAAAATAGTATATTTATTTTATTCTTTTTTTTATTTTTGTCAAAGTTTATTTTAAACTTTTATTTAAAATCTTCTTCACTCATATTTAATAAATCACAACTACAAATTTGATCTTCTTCTGGTAGGTCAAATTGTTCATCTCAAGTTTTTTGACAAAAGTCGCAAACTTCTCATCTTTCAAGTTCAAATTTTAAACTTTTAATTAATCATTCTTTTGCTTTTTTTGTGTTTGCTATATGTATATATAAGCTTTCTTCTTCTTGTTTTTCTTTTTTTATTACTCTACTTTCTCACTTTTTAAAAAATTGTTCACAGATATGTAAAAATTCATTTGTAATATCTTTTTTATCTCAAGTAAATTTTCTATGTCAATTTCATAGATCTTTACTTTTCCCTAAAAATACTTTTTCTGCTAGGGATGCAAATCATAATCCTATATTTTTCATGATTATTTTTTTATTCAAATAAACTCTCAAGCCTCTAGTTCAAGAGGTGTTGGTGCTCTTAATGGTCATTTTATAGAATATTTTCCATTGATCAGAGTAGTTTTTTCTCAAGTTTTTACTTCTTTTTCTACTATTTTTCAATCTATTTCTTTTTTGATTGTTCTAGTTTCTTCAAAATCTTCAATAGATTCAACCAAAATAAACTCTTTTTTTGCATACCGACTATACACTATTTTATCTCAAACTTTTATATTTTTTAACATGTGTAAAAATATTATTAAATTAAAATTGTAATTGTATTATACTAAATTTCCTTAAGATCTAAAATAAATTCTTTTTCAAATAATTCGATCATCATTTTTTCTAGCTTTTTTTTTGTTTCTACCATTTTTGTATCTATATTTGTTTTATTTATTTCAAAAATTTTTATTTCTATTTTTAATCTGTTATACATATCTACATCAAAAGTTTCCATTTTTCAGATTCAATGCCTAATATTCATTTGTGTCATCATAAAGGCGACTTTAAACAATATTAATAATTCCAGATCATTTATAGTAGATCATTTTATTACTCATACTTTTGCATCAAGTATAGTTTTTTCTGTTTTTTTATCTTTTACTTCAACTATCATTTTCTTGATTATCAATAAAATAAATTAATCATTTTGAATCTTCTCTAATTTTTTTTCAAGCAGTTTTTAGTGTTTTTATTAGATAAAATGGATTTTTAAAATCATCTTTTCCTTTAAAATATTCTTCTTGTAGGCGATCTTTTAATATTAATTCCAGTAAAGATAGGCTTGAATTTATGTGATTTCACATACTTAATAAACTATGTCTTATTTTATGATATGGTACTTTTTTCATTATTTGCTCTGGATATTCTATATCCATTGATAATTTTTTATTTAAATCTTTTGACATAATATTATTTATTAAGAATTACAATAACAGTATTTACCATTGTTCCAGATTCCTTAAAAGCTCATTCTTCAACTTCTATAAATTCTGGATTTAAAGCTTTTAATTCTTCATGTAGCTTAGTTGTTTTATGTTGGATCATAGAAGATGCCACAGAAACGATTCTTCATCATTTTTCTAGTAAATCATACATGTGTAATATATGTTTTACATCTTGATTTTTTGAAAATGGTGGATTTGCGATAATTTTGTTAAATTTTCATAAATCTTTTGCATAACATTCTAAAAAATCTCTGTTTATAACTCTACAATCATCATTATAAAATTCTTTTTCTTTTAATACTTCAAAGCATTCTTTATTTAATTCTACTAATGTTTTTTTGTTTTTAATAATTAAATCAGAAATAGCTCATTTTCATGCACTTGGTTCTAAAACTATATCTGATTCTTTTAATTCTAATTCATCAATCATTGCTTGAGCTACTTTTTGTGGAGTTTCAAAGAATTGAAATTGTTTTTTAATCTCATCTAAGGTTTGAGTTTCCCCAGCCTCCAGAACCTCAAATAATGCTGATTCTAGTTCCTCTTGAGTTCAATTAAATACATGTCATTTTTTTGATCTATTCCATTTTCCTCAAAGACTTTCTAAAATTTTATTTACTTCTAGATAATCTTTTCTATCTAATTGTATTTTTGGTAGAAAAAATATATTTTCTTCAAAAGATCCTTGATCTATAATATTTTTAATATTGTCAGTAATTTTCATTTTTATAATTAGTTATTGTTAAATTAAGAGGCTTCAAATTTTTCTGGTATTCTTTTTATATCTACCCATTGATTACATTTATTACAATTTCAATAACAATAATTAATGCTATCATTACTCATTAAATAGGTAGTCAATTCACAATCCATTTCTTTTGTTTGGAAGTCTTGTCATTGTAGAGATTCTCAACAATGAGGACATTTAATATCTTTATCAATTTCTACTGTATCAAACATTCACATAATTTAGTAAGTTATTAAATTAAAAGTTTCGTAATATGTTAGAAATCCATCTATTGAAACTAAATTTATAAAATTTTGGATCTCTTTATTTGTTAAACAATTTATATAAGATTTGATTTTTCAGTCTACCATGTGAGCTACTTCTGCTCTTTCAATATTAATTGAAAAATAATTTTCTGGATCTGGTGTAACTAAATTTCATTGTGGTGTTACTTTTAACATTTTTTTATATAATTATATTTTAAAATAGGTGGATCCAATTAAGGATCCTTGAATTTTTTTTATTAAGCCCGAGATGATGTAAAGAATGTTCTGTTTTCATCTTCAATTAAACTTGCAGAAGCATAACTATTTAAACTTATATCTCAGTAATTATTTATTCTTTTTGTTAATATTTCTTCATCTCTGAATGAATCTTTAACTGGTTTTACATCTTCACTCATACTACTATGTGTTTCAACTCTTTCTGCTCCTATTCTTCTTAATTTCAATGTCATTCCCTTTTTTTCTATTACTTGGTAGAAATCTACATTAGTTTGTTCATATCCCCGAGAACTGTAAAACATTGATCATACTTTTCTTTTTTCTTTATATTCTTCATGTGCTTTTAATCTACTTCTCATTGTTTCCATATATTCATTAATTCTTACTTCATTTGAGAATCTCCAACATTTAACAGTTCTACCTTTTGTATTTCTAATTTCTATAGTTAATGCCTCAGTATTAATTATATATGTTCTAGCTCCAATTGTTTCAGTTTTCATAATATATATGTAAAGTTTTAAAATAATTGTAGTTCTTTGAAATGTGTTATTTACTTGACTACATAGTAAGTATATACTTTTTTTTATTTTTGTCAAAACTTTTTTTAACTTTTTTTTTATTTTATTCTATTTTGGTAAGGTTACAGTAACCTCTACATTGGGTTACAAGTGTTTTTTTCGCTTTATTACGGTATAGTTACACAAGTTACATTTATATTTAATTTAATATATATATAATATAAAATAAAAAACCTAGAAGATTTTAAAAATTATAAAAAAAAAGACTGTGGGATTTTTTTCGCTTTTTTATGTGTTTTATGTAACCTTGGCTTTGTTATCCTATAAAGTGAGTGTAACTTTTTTGTAACTGAATGTAACGGTTACATGTAACTTGCTTTTTTGATTGATATATATAATATATTTATAGAATTTATTTTTAATTTTTTTTAATATGTGAGTACATACAAAATTTAAAAAAGAATATATTGATCAATTAAAAGAATATTTTGATGTAGAATCAAATAGGATGGAAGAAATTGTAACAACTGGTAAAAACGAATTTGAAAAGATAGAACCTAAAGAATTTGCTAATAATTTACCAACTCAACAAGGTTTTTGTTATAAAATTAAAATACATCGTGATACTTTTAATCATTGGTGTAATCAAGCAAAAGATCCTAAATATATTTGAGAAGATAAGGAAGATAAAAAGCTTTTTTCCGACACATATCGCATGTGTAAAGAGAATCAAGAGAAAATTTGGCTTGAAAATTCACTTAAATGATTATATAACTGACAATTTGCTATCTTTATTTGAAAGAATGTTTTTTGATACAAAGATAAAATTGAAACAGATGTAAAACATTCATGAGAAATTAAGAACACTTGATCATTAATTGGGGCTCTAACATCTAAAAGAGATAAAACTGTAGTAAATGATTAAAAAATAGTGTAACTTTGTAACTTTTAACCAATCACATTATGCAAAAAATAATAGATGCAATCGCTCATGAATTATGAGTAGCTATAAATGATCATGATAAAACATTTGAGTGAAAAATGAACTGGTTTTTACATAGAAAAATTGAGGATCTTTGAACAATGCTAGATTCAGCTCAAGAATTACAAAAAAAAGAAAATGATTTAAAATCTAACAATCACTAATGAATAAACAAGAAGAATTAACAGCAATTCAAGAAGCTTTAAGCGACTGGAAAAATAGAATGCACTCTTGAACTCTATATTATATACAAGATAAGAAAGCGAGAGTTGTTCCATTTATTCCAAATGATGATCAGCTTTATTTGAACGAGAATTTACATTATTTCAATGTGATACCAAAAGCAAGGCAAAGAGGTTTTACAACTGATATTGACTTGTTTTTTACTGATCAATGTATATTTAATGAGAATATATCAGCTTGAATTATTGCAGATACTCTAGAAAATGCTTATAAAATATTTCAAAAGAAAGTTAAATTTCCTTATGATAATTTAGGATGACCAAACACAGAAGAAAATTCAGACTTTTATAAACTTTGACAAAAAATTAAAGAAGAATGTAAAATTGTAAAGAACAATGAAAGTACACTAGAATTTAGTAATGGTTCTTCTATTTATGTTTCAACTTCATTTAGATCTTGAACTTTACAATTTTTACATATCTCAGAGTTTTGAAAAATAGCTCACAAATCTCCAGAAAAAGCTCAAGAAATCATCTCGGGTGCAATGGAAGCTGTTTGAGAATGAGGATTAATCTTTATTGAATCAACAGCAGAGGGAAAAAATGAGTTTTATTTTATTGTTAAAGAAGCTGAACAATTACAACTTACTGGGAAAAAATTAAATCACTTAGAACCAAAACTATTTTTTGTTCCATGGTGGAAAGATCCAGAATATACTCTAGATGATCCACATCTAGAATTAACAACTGAAACAATTAGATATTTTGAAAAGCTAGAAGAAGCTCATGAAATATTTTGATTAACGGAAAATCAAAAGAAATGGTGGCAAATGAAAAAGAAAAGGTTAAAAGGTAAGATGGGTAGAGAATATCCATCATTCTTAGAAGAAGCTTTTGAAGTTATTGTAGAATGAGCTTATTATAAAAAAGAGATCCAACAATTATTAAAAGATTGAAGATTATGTAAGTTTAATAGAGATCCAGCTTATCCAGTTCATCTGGCGACAGATTTATGAATGGCTGATGCAATGGCTTGTATCTTTTTTCAAATAATATGAAAAGAAATAAGAATTATAGATCGGTTCAGATGATCAAATCTATCTGTTAAAGATTTACACACGGTTAAATTATCAAAACTTTGATATAAATTAGACTATGTATTTACTCCTCATGATTGAGCGAAAAGAAGTCAAAATGATTGAGTTAGTACATCTGATTATTTCAGAGATTTATGATATAAGGTTAAACAATTAACTAGAGATAATGCTATTATGGATAGAATAAATTTAGCTAGAGATATGTTTTCTAATCTTTGGGTAGATGAAAGACTAGAATGTTGAATTTGACCGAAATTATTACCAATGAAACTACTGGATTTAATCGCTCAGTATAGAGAAAAAATGGATCATACATCTGGATTATGATTAGGTTATCCACTACATAATCACGAGTCTAGTCATGATGCTGATGCTTTATGATATATGTTTAGAGCTTGTAAATGGTTAGAGAATGAAAGACTAGATGAAGATGATTTTGTTTGAGAAGTTTATGAGGTTGATATTGATGATTGTTTTTAAATTTGTTAAATCTATAAAAATAATTATTATAATAAAAAATACTTACTTAATTTTTTTACATTATGTCAATAATCTGGTCAAAACAAGAATCTGATGCTATTATAGAGGGTATCAAAGCTGATCCTAGTGCACTAAGAATGAAAGTAGAAAACATGTATCAAGCATGATTAACACATGTACAATTAAAAAGAAACAAGAAAAGAAACCAATTAAAAAAATTATTCCCTACCCCAGAAAAACTTTGAAAAATTTATTCAAGAGTTATCTGGAAATATATGCAACTATTCATGTCGATCAATACATTAGATTGAATGGATGTTTCATTTATATCAAGATGAACTGATATTAGAGCACAAGAAGCTTGAAATAATGCTAATAAAGTGGCTAAAAATGACTATGAAACAATGGATAAGTTTGATCTAGACACATTGTCATCATGGAATATTTGAATTACTTGAAATGCTGTAGAAGTATTTACTTGATATGATGAAGTAGAAGACCAGCCAATAGCTTGTACTGTTGATCCACTTGCAGTAGTTCCAGATCCTCAAGACTGGAGTTCAAGAGAAGTAAAAAGATTTATTTGATTTGAAGAAAGGTTTGAATTTTGAGAACTTAGAGCAGATGATGAAAAAAATGGTTGATCATTAATGAATACTCATTTAATAATGAAATGAGCTACATCTACAGAAGTAAATCTAAACAAACAAGCTAGAGATAGTTCTCAAGGTTATAATACAATGGTTTGAGATGATGAAATAGCTGATATTTTGACTGTATTCATTAAATATAATTGAAGAAAATATTACACAAAATGGGCTAATAGTAGAACATTATTAATATCTATTACAGAAGTAGAGCCAAGAACCAAAGCTCAAAAGAAAGATATTTCTAGAGTTAAATTCCCAGTAATTGTAAAAAGAGCTAAACCAATTTTCTGATCATGGTTTGGTATATCTATATTTGATGAAACAGAACAATATCAAGACAATGAATCAATCTTATTAAATCTTGAAATGATCCTGGCAAGAAAAAATGCCATGTGAGCTGATAGATATATAAACACAAAAAAGATTGATATAAAATCAATGAATCAAAAGAAGCCATGAGGTAGAAATGTTCCAGTCAAACTAAAAGATGATGAGAATATGAATAATGCTGTATGGATGGAACCGTTAGAAACCAATTGACAAATGCCACAATTGATGAGGCAAACATTGAAGCAAGGACTACAAGAAGAAACTGGATTATCAAGTATTGCTTTTGGTGTTTCTCCAGAATGAAACCAAACAAAAGCAGAGATAAATTCACTTACAAAAAATATAAATCAATTACTTTCATATTCAAATACATTGATGATGAAAGAGGAAAAATTATGGTGGGAGCTATGGTATGAATATTATGTTTATAATCTACCATCATCAAGTAAAAAGTATGTTACATTGACAAAATGACAAGGTATTTCAGATAATTTTGAGTTTAAAAGATCAGATTTCTTACTTGATTACCCAGTTATAGTAAAAGTAGTAAGTAAAGCAGAAGAAGAAAATAAGAAAAATAAAAGATTTGCTAGAAGATCAGTTATGATTTGAACTGTTTTAGCTAACTTAAAACAATGAACTCATGCTTTTAATGAATATATGAGAAATTATATGAGTGATGGATGATTTGAGAGAGATGAATATATGCAATATTTTGACTATACACCATCAGAAACTAGAGCTTTACAATGATTAAATCTATTAAATGCTTTCCAAGAAAAGCCAAACTCTCCAGAACAATGAGAAGATTATCAATCATTTATAAATATTTACTCTTTAGCTAAAGATTCTCCAGCTAAACAAGAAATTATTGATGAATATATGAATGCTTATATGTGAGAACAATTAAACAATCCAGCACCACAAGAAATGTGAAAAGTAGACAAAATGGGTCAAGCTCAAGCATGAAACATTGTAGCAAGTGAATTATCTGAGAATAATAGTTCGGAAGCAGTCGGAGCAAATGTTTAAAAAAGATTTGTCTTTTGATTGAAAATTATTATTATAAATTTATAACAAAAATCCAATCACAAAAGCTTATATACTAGAAGCATCTACTTGTGATTGGGTGGGTGTTTCTACTATATAAGCTTTTATTTTTAACTATATTTAAAGATGTGATATCAATATATAAAACCGAATGATGCTCAAGTTGTAAAAATGCAAGTATTTAGAGATAAATTTGAGGAATTAGACAAATTAATTCAAGAAAATGTTGATAATTCTAGAGGTAAAAGTTTATGCTTAACTAAATTAGAAGAAGCTTCTTTTTGGCTTAATAAATGAATAACTAATAATGATTAATTAATATATCGGTTTAGCTACCACTTGTAATTAAACTTTTTTTAATCGCCTTTTGAAAAGTTTCCCGATCTCATTTAAAAATAAAAAACATGTTAAATAGTAATAATATAATTGAAAAATTAAAAAAAAGATTCACTAAGGAAAAGCTTAGAGATTTAAAGTCATTAACTCAGCAAGATTGATGGCTTGTTTTGGTTGAATTAGCTGAGCTTCATAAAATAGAGCTTTGATTATCTACTACAAATGCTGATTTTAATGATAAAAAAGTAATAAAAGTATTAGAGAATCAATGAATATATTTACAAGCAATGGAAAATATTTTAAAGATCCCATGAAATATGGAAGAAGTAGAAACTTTCGCAGAATATAAAGAATCTGATATAATGCCAATATACGATCAATGATTCGATCCAGATGATGATGAACCTAACGATACATAAAAAACTTTTGACAAAAAAAAGAAAAATGTTAATTTAGATATACGAGTTTTATTCTCTCACAAAAAGAATACTTGTCTTTTAAATAGACATTAAACAATTTATTTCTGTAACCAACAGTAACATGGTAAAGTTTGATGAGATTTCTGAGGATAATATAAATGATTTATCTCCAGAAGAACTAAGAGAAATAGCATTATCTGGTAAATCAGAGTTAATGAGTGCAAGAGGAGTTATTTGAGATCTTAATAAAAAAATTAAGACTAATGATAATCCAAATGAATGAGATTTCAATGAAGAAAAATTCAATGAACTCCTTTCAAAAAAGCAAAAAGAAGAAAAATTTAATAATTTTCTATCTGAATCTAATTTAGATGAAGAACAATCAAAAAGAGCAAGAGAACAATTTGATGGCTGATATAATTTAGAAGACATCGTAAAATTATCTGGAGCTACTTCGTTTGAACAAAATCAAAATAATTCAAATAGAATGAATATCTGACATTGACAACCTTGAACTAAGCAACAATTTGAGTGAAAACTGCCTTATAGTGATTATAAACAGTTAGATAGAACTTGACAAGATGCTTATAAATCATTTTCTAGAGGTAAATTCGGAGGTCTTGCCTTTGATAGAAGCTCTAATGATGAAATTTAAGAGAATTATAGTCAAATTTCAAAAAAATTATTAAATAATAAATAATATTTCAATAATTTTTATACCCATGGCTAATGATTTAAGCAACGAAATAAAGGAAGTTTGGGAAGACGGACTTCAAGATCAATTAAGAGAAAAATTTGTAGGGTTCAACTTTGCAAACACTAAAATGGATGGTAGATTTGTAGGTGCTGATACTGTACATTTCGCTAGACAAACTAAAATAGAAGTTCAAAACTTAGCATCATTTAATGATTCTATTGTTTTACAAGACTTAGACTCTACTGATGAAACTTTTGCATTAACTGAAAGAAGATATTTTGCATTTACAATCAATATTGAAGAAGATGTTGAAACTTATGTAGATCCAAGAAACCAAGCTTTAATGGATGTTATGGAAAGTTTTAATAGAGAATATGATAAACAAATATTCTGAGAATATCCAAATGCAGGTTATGTATTTGATGATGGAGATATGGATGTAGCAACTAATGGTGGTGCTGGTTTCCCTATCATAACAAGTAAAGACAACATTGTAGGAATGTTAATTAATATTAACACTCTTATGGATGATAACTTAATTCCTTGAAATGATAGAAAAATAGCTTTAAAACCAAAAGATATCGCTCTATTCTTAAAATCTCCAGAATTAACTAGAGCAACTGAAACTGCTGAAAGAAGATTAGAAACTGGTTTAATTGGGGAAATTGAATGATTTAATATATATAAAACACTTCAATTAATTGAAGCTACTGGTACTAGACATTCACTTGCTGTACAAGGTAAACCAATAAGTTTTGGTTCTAATATTAAACCTAATGTATATGTTTCTACTGTAGCTGAAAATACTACTAAATTCGCTTCTATAGTGAAAGGTGCTAGTAAATTTGGTACAAAACTATTTACTGAGGGTGCAGAAAAAACAGTTGATGTACAAATTGCTGTATAATAATACTTTTTAAATAAAACAATCATGAGTGCAGATCCAATCCTAGAAGCAGATTGAGTAAAGGCAGTTTCGGCTGTCGCTCAAGATGCTAGAAAAAGAGCTAAGGAAGAAGCAATCTTAGGTAGAACTGTAAATAAGTTCGGTAGAGTTGTTATAGTAAATCGTAAAAAATATTCTCACATGAGAAAATGTTGAGATTTACTTCTAGACTTAGATGGTAATCAAACTAGATTTACCAAACTAACTGATGATCAAATCAAAGCTTATAAAACTGGTAATATGAAACAAAATCAAAAATCTTGTGAACATACTCCAGAAGATATAACTGATTTTGAAACAGATGTGAAAGCTCTGTTAAAAAAAGATCACGAAGAATCTCAAAAAATTAGAAAAGAATTTATTCAACATCAAATTGATGTTAAGAATAAAAAAGATGGTAATATTACTGTAGTAACTGCGAGTGATCCAGAAGCTGATAGTAAGAAAAAAGCTCTTGAAGAAAGAGAAAAAGAATTAGAAGCAAGAGAAAAAGAAATTGCTGATAAAGAAGCTAAAGCGAAAGAAGATGCTGTAGTTGAAAAAGAAGCAAAAGAAAAAGAAATTGCCGATAAAGAAAAAGATCTTGAAGCAAGAGAAAAAGCAATAGCAGAAGCAGAAGCAGAAGCAAAAGCTAAAGCTGATGCTACTCCTAAAACTAATGCTAATACTCCACAAGGGCAAGGTTCTAATAAATAGTGAATAGAAAATCTCATCTCTTTTGATGGGGTTTTCCCTTTTGTTATTTATATTTACTAACCTATAAAATTATGTCTAACAAAGATTATGAAATTAAAAATTTAACTAAGATAATTACTACTATTTGAAATTATCAAACTGAGCTTACTTGTGATGAAATTGAAGCGAGAGTTGAAGAAGCTAGAGAAAATAATAAAATGCTTGAGTTCCATAGTCTAATTACAGAAATGACTTTTGGTAATAGAATAAATACTTGTAAAGAACTTATTAAAATAGATTTAAGAGCTGTTCAAATATTAGCTTATCAAGCTAGTTATGATATAGCTCCAAAATTAAATGAAAGAGAAGAACTTGAAAGATTAGAAAAAAGAAATGAAAAACAAGAAGCTAGATTAAAAAAATTACAAGAAAACAAAGATCAACATGTAAGAATAACAGAACTTGAAAAAACTGTTTCAGAACTTGAGTCTGATAAAAAAGAAAAAGAATTAGAATATCAAAAAATTGATTTAGAAGAAGAGATTGAAGAACTTAATGAAAAACTTGCTAAATAAAAACTAGAGCTTAACGGCTCTTTTTTTTATTTGAATTTTTATATAAATATATTATACTAATTAAAAATACTTTCTAATTTATATTAATATGGATGGAGCATGATTATTAAACTTGTTAAAAATATCTACTAGCACTCAAAATAGTGATATACCAGATTCTACATATACACTAGCACTAAGTGAATCACACTCTAAAATTGTGGAATATATTAAAGCAGAAATTGATAGTAAAATATTCTACAACGAATATACTCATGATTTAGAAACATGAAGAAAAGAATATGATGAATTACCTATAACAAGTGGTAGTGCTGTTTGGATTAAATATGATGAATTTGAATCTGATTGAGTAACTCCTTGAAAATATGTTAAAGCAGAGATTAAAGATATAACTGAACTTGATAGAAGTTTAGCAGATTTAGAAGCTAATCAACCAAAAGAAGCTCCTATTTTTATGTTTGCTGATGATAGTTTATTTTTATACCCAGTAGCTCTTGATGATGTAACAGATGGAATACAAGTTAGAGGTAAGATGAAACTTCCTAGAATAACTGTTGAGAGTCCAGAATCTGCTATTTTTGATTGAAAACTATCTGAATATCATGAAGTAATAGTTCAAGGGGCTAAATGAATGATTTATGAAATAAATAAAGACAAAACATGAGCTAGAGAAGCTAGAGCTGAATATAGAGAACAATTAGAAACAATGGTTACTGAAATATCTAGTAGATATGATCAACCAGTAAATTATGAAGAACCAAGTCGGGCTGAATTGGTAACAAATTACTGATGAGAAGATCCATTCACAAACAACAATATTCTTTAAAAAAATAATCATGGCACAAAATTTTGAAAATTCTAGACTTTTACATTATGCTTGACAAAGTGAAGATGATTCTATTTGACCAGAATGATCTTATTTATACTGAGAGGATGTAGAAACTAAAAGATTCGCTAAATTTGTTGAATTATGAAAAAAGCCTATCAATTTATTAGATGATGCAGAATTATGAAGTAGTTCGATGAAACTTTGAGCCTCTACACCTAATCCTTTATGATGAGAAAATATATTCTTTTTATGAAATGATTGAAAAATATTTAATGAAGATAAAATATTGGTTTATACTGATAGTACAGAGAATGATTTAGAATATCATTCTTTTAGTATATCTGATACTTATTACTATACATCTAATTTATGATCTTCTAGTGCTCCTTTGAGATTAAATAGTATATTACATGCTAATATAGATAATTCTTGGACTGTAAATGAAGATATATTAAATTGAGATGACTTAGAACTAATAGAAAGATGAAATAGCTGATATCACAGATTTTTAGTTGTTTGAACGATTGCTTATATATCTTCTGGTAATAAAATAGCTAAATTTAATCATAATACACAAGAAATTGAAGCACAATTTGATTTTTTCCCATCAGATATAATTTGAATTAGTTATTGATCTTGAAATATAAAAGTATTTTTAAAAAACTGATTATTATATATTTGGGATTGAGTTAATGAAGAGCAACCATTAGAAATAATAAATTTATCAGAAAAATTAGAGAATGCTAGAACAATTTGAGCTATTGATTATGTTATTGGTGGAGATTTTTGAGATTTAGCTAGATTTTTTGCACTTGATTGATATAGATTAAGTCAAATTAATAAAAAACAAAGATCTAGATTATTATGAATAAATAAATTTGATGTTTCAACAACTTGAAACTTTCAAAATATAGAAAGTTCTGATAATCAAATATTTTTATTAGATAGAGAATCTTGAAATGATAGAATAGCATCATATTGAAATAAAATTAGATGACTTAGTAAATGATATACAGTTGATTTAACAAAAGCATCTAATTGAAACATAATAAGTTGAAGTATAGACTTTTTATTTCAAACACAATGAAAATTGTTTTATTGATATAATAACTGAACTTGAGATAGATGAGTAGAATATATTAATTTAGAACAATCAGAATGACCTTATATTGAAGAATGATTTATAATAGAGCAGTTATTTGATTGATGAGATATAATAAAAGTAAAAAAAGAAGAAAAATTTTATTGAAAATGTGAAATTCCAGAATGAACTTCAATAGAAATACAATCAAGTGTAAATTGAAAAGATTTTGTTTCTTGTGATATTATAACAGATGCAAAAGTTTTAAATAATTGATTATTTACTTTATCAGATCAAAGCTTCTCAGCTTGAACTAATTATAGAGAAAATACATATAAAATTATACTTAGAACTACTGATTCAGATGTTACACCAAGATGGTATTGATTTAAAACTTTATATTCATTTACTGATTAAAAATGACTGTTAAAAAATCTGAAATAATTGAAAACAAAAACTGATCAAGCATATTTAAACCAGATATGCTAGTTTTTGATGATGAAATAAAAGAAAATAACCCTTGAATTAATGCTCCTAAAATTAATGCAAGTATAGAAATACAATGAAGTGTTTGATGATGAGCTGTATATGCTAAATGAATACATGAAATAGTAGATTGAAATAATACAGTTGATATTGTTTGATTGTGAGAATTAAATGTAGTTCATATTTTAACTACAAATGCTTCATGAGTACCTTGAGAATCTACTTGAATTAGTGATACTTGGACTAATAGAGAGCCATTAGACACTTCATGATACTATAATTATGGAAATAATTATGAATCAGCTAGTAGAGCTATATGGTTAGTAGATGCTGATAATAATTTGAGAACCAGAGCTGATTTAACTTTTATTGCAGATTGAATTAGATTAACTTTTGTTAATTCAGACCTAAGAGCTTGATATACTATTATTTGATTTTCATAGAATATAATATATATTATATATAAATAGTTTTTAATTTAAAAAAATATGCCAACTGAAAAAACTTGAGCTTGAAGTACTTTACCAAATCCAGAAGAAATAAATTTGGATCCAGAAATTAAAGTTGAAGATCAAAATATTATCCCAGATGAAACTTGAGTATCTAATACTTGAGCTGGTTCTTTAATTAATGAATCTACTCCAGTTATAGAAGAAACACCTATTATAGAGGAAACTCCTATTGTTGAAGAAAAACCAGTATTATCTAAAGAAGAATTAGATAAACAACAAGCAGATGCAGATCAAGTTTTAAGAGATCAAGGAATAGATCCAGAAACTTGAGAACCTTTTGTGGTAGATGAAAAACCTATTGTTGAAGAAAAAGTAATAGAAGAAAAACCAATAATAACTCCAGAAGAAGAGCCTATAAAAGAAATCACATCTAAGGATATAACTGATGTAGAAAGTTTTAAAAAAGCATGAGGAAATGTAGAAAATTTACTTTCTTTGATTGAGAATAAATTTTGATGAATTCCAGAAATAAAAGGTAATGAGGTTATTTGAGAAATAAATTGAGAAAAATATAAATGGACTATTGATGAAGCTTGAAATCCTATTAGAACAAAAATAGATGAAGAAATAGCTATTACTAAAGAAGAGTTTATTGATTCAATAACATGAATGATGACTTCTTGAGTTAGTGATAAAGATATTAAATCCTTTATTGAAAACAATAAGGGTGTTTATGATGCTAATAAATCTGAAATACTAGCTAATTTTAGACAATTATCAATAGATAGAGAAGATTTAAACAGAAATCAAGCTATTGCTAAAATGAATTGAGAAGAACTTAATAATGCTATTGCAAAGTGAAAAATTAATGTTTGAGATTTAACTCCAGAGGCAAAATTAAGATATGATAGCTACTTAAATGTAAATAGAAATAATAATATCATCACAGCTGAAGATACTAACGAATTAGTTTATGAATTACCATCTGAAGATCAAACTTTTTCTGACACTACAGCTAATTATGTAAATAATCTTAAGTGAAAAACTAAAGAAATTAAAGATTTATATAATACTGATGAGATAAAAGATTCTAGAGATAGTATTAATAGCTCATATAAAGACTTACAAAAGAAAAAAAGAGAGTTTGATAATATTTGAGATAAAATAAGAGAAGAAAATAAAGGATTGCCTACACATTTAGTTAACTCTAAGGTTGCAAAAGAAGAAAGAGAATTAAGAAAAGAAATAAATCAGTTAATAGATGAATATAATGTTGAATTATCAAATTATCAACTTTTAGAAAGATCAGCAGATAGAGAGGCTGAGGTTATAGAATTTGAAATGAGTATTGATGAGATAGAATATACTAACAAATTAGAAGAATATAAATTCAGAAGATCAGAAATGAGTGAAATCTCAAAGATGTCATTAATAGAAGAAAGTAACATTAGAGCTGAAAATAGAAAAAATGAGTTTAATCTAAAACTTTTAGCTAACGAGAGAGAATATGAAGCAAAAAATAAAAAATGAGTATATCAAACGGATAGAAATTGAAACTTATTATATATAGTTGATTGAGTTTCTGAAAATGTTAAGGATAATGATGGTAATGTTGTTTGATTGGTTAGAGAAGAAAGTTATACAGATAATATAAATGAACTAGAGGATGGATGATTTGAGATTTTAAGAACCTATAAAGACGGTAGTGTTAAATATTTTACCAGATGAGTAGCTTGAGATGATATAGTTAATGCTAGTATATGAGCTGAAAATGTAATCTCTCAAATACCAGGTAAAGATTTATGGTGTGGGCAATTTACTAATCAATATTGAACTAAATGATGACTTATTAGTGCTACTACTTGAGAGCCAGTTTGGGTATGAAATAGTTATGCTAGTAAAAAAGAGTTTATTAATAGTGAAATTCCACAAGTTTGAGGACTTGCTGTATGGAATCCAGTTCCAGAATGAGAGTTTTGAGAGAATTGACATATTTGAATAGTTACTTGATATAATCCAAATGATTGAACTATTGAAATTACAGATAGTAATTCTCAATGAAACAAACAAAGAAGAACTTATTCTGTAAATGTTGAAGAAATACAAAATAGTGATTGATGATTTGTTCATCTTAATAAACCTTGAGCAGAAATAGAAAAAGCTAAATATAGCAAAGATGCAGAAAGCTGGGGTAAACAAATTCAAAGATGAGAAAGAAAAATTACAGATATACCAGCATCTGAAACATGACTAAGAACAGAAGTCGTTAATTATATTGAAGATAATGATATGTTACTTGATGAAGACAATCCTATAATTCAATGATTACAATCTCAATTTGATTTAATAGATGAGATAGTTGATTGGGAGGAATGAGGTACTTCGTTCTTTTGAAATGATACAGATAACGAATCTCTAATAGAAGATATCTCTTGAGATAGAAGAGCTTCATTTTACAGCTGACTTTTGACCGATCAAAAAGAGCAAATGTTAGCCAAAATACAATTCTTACTTGATGAACAACCTCTTAATAAATTAATAGAAGTAAAAGCACAAGGTGCTACATTCGGGGCTTTAAGTAATGCAGAGTTAGCACTATTAACTAAATCAGCATCATTGTTAAATTCGGCAGCCGAAAGAGATGGGAATTCAAATTTAGAATATTTTAAAATGAGTGAAGCAGATTTAAAAAAGAATTTAAGAATATTAAGAAATTGATATAAAAAATCTTTAGAACAAAAAACTTGAGTTACTGAATTATCAATAGATGATATTAATAGAAAGTTAGAAAATACACCAACAATAGATTTATCAAGTAGTTTAAATTATTAATTTAAGAATATGGCACAAGTATTAAGTGTAAACTTTTGAGAAAATAAAACAGATGATATTATTAATAAAGTATCATCTGATTCTGTTAAGCAAAGTAATAGAACTCAAGAACAATTTTTTTCTGATGTACAAAAAACTATAGCTGACTGATTATATAGAAATAATGATGAAGCTATTATTTGAGTGTTAGAATATGCAAAAAATAAATGAGTTTCTTATAGTTGAATTGATCCAGATTCAATTAAATTACAAATAGAAGATAAGAATAAAGATTCAACTGATAAATCTATTTTTGATAGATTCTGAGAAACTTTTGAAGAAAGAGGTAAAGCATGAGCTGAAATATTATGAAGATGAGTAGCTTGAAAAACTTTATGAGTAGAAGATGCCCCTTGAGCTATTGAAACTTGAGTTTTATTTTGAGCGAATTTTTTATGAACTTTAGCAGATTTAACTTGAGATGTAATAGCTGAATGATTTACTGAACTTGACGAGTTTTGAGATGAATGAAGTATGCAAGAAGCTTTAAAATCTTGAATAGAATCTATAGCTAAAACTTCATGAGGTAAAATAGCTTTTAATACATTAGTTGAAGCACAACAAAATTTAGAAGAATTAAAAGAAAATAATCCAAAAAAATGAGCAAGAGTACAATGAGTATTAGATACAATTAATTGAGTTTTAACACTAGCTGGATGAACTGCTGGTACACAATGAATAAGGCAAAGTTGAAGAGTTACTGGTGATATATTAAAAGAAGCTTGAATACTTTGAAAAGAAACATTGGAAACTGTATGAACAAAAGCTAAAGATGTTATATCAAAGGTTTGAAAAAAGACTGATGATGATTTACTTAAAAAACTAGACTTAGAAACAGAAAAATGAAAAATTTGAGATTTAGAAGTTGATATACCAGTTCAAAAAACCACTATAACTGAAAAAGTTGTTTCTCCATTTACTAAAAAAACAACTAAAGAATTAGCTGGTAGAGCAGTAAGTCCAAGAACAGTTTGAAAAAATCCTAAACAAAAACTTAAATCTATTTCTGATGTAGAACAAAATACTAGAAAATTTTATGAAAATATTAGAACAGGTATTTTAAAATGAGATATAGACACTTTAGAAAATGCATCTCAAACTATTGTTAATAATATAGATGAAGTATGAAGTAGAATTTGAAATGCTGTTAAAAAAGTTGATTGAAATATTGACATTGATAATAATATAACTGATGATATAATAAATGCGTTAAATGCTAAATGATCAGAAGTAAGTCCTGCAACTCCAATTCTTAAAAAATTCTTTGATTCTTTATGAGATGGTAAATTAAATATAAGTGATGCTTATGAATTAAAGAAAGCATATAGTAATGAAGTTACTAAGTTATATAAAGCTTGAGATGCTTGAACTAAACAATATAAAGCTTTATCTGATGGTGTTAAATTCTTAAACACAAAAATAGATGATATTATAGAAACTAAGTTATGATCTGAATTTGCAAAAGATAAAGAATTATTTAGTAATTTAAAAACTATAGTTGATGATATGGTAGCATCTTCTTTGGTAGAATGAAGAAGAGCTCCAAATACATTAGCAGAACAAATTTGAATGGTTGAATCTATATTCTCTCCAGTAAATTCAATCAAACAAAAATTAATTAAAACAGCTTGAGAAGCAGACACTAGAGGTTGAGCTTGGAAAGAATTAATTAAAAAATACGACCAAGAAGCTATTAATAACTTTAAAAATTAGATATAATGAGTACAAATTGATTAATTTTATACATATTATTTTTATTTATATTAGCTATAATATTTCCGGTATTATGGTTCGTTTATCTATTTATTTGAATATTTAATATGTTAAGGAAATCTAAATAAATATTGAATTTTACAATTAATTTCTTATTATTTAAACTAAAGATTATGTCTACATGGAAAGAAAGACCAAAACCATTAAGTGATCGTTGATTTTTAACTGCTGATACTTGAGAAGTATTAGCAGATGATATTATGAATAAAATAAACTTTCATACTTGAATAGAGGTAATAGCTAAAACAAAATGGAAAGAAGCTCGTTAATTTTAATATTTTAAATATACAATTATGGCATTTAATTTTAAATGAGAATATGATAATGCAACAACTTATGTTATTAATGATACTGTAACATATTTATGATTATTTTATGCTTGTACTACTGGTACTACATGAAATCTACCAACAGATGAGCTTTTTTGGGCTTTTGTTGAAACTCCAGAAATAAAAGTTGAAGATTTACCAGAAAAAACTGATTTAATAGTAGAAGATGATGAATTATTACTTGCTGTTGATAGTGAAGATTCAAATAAAACAAAAAGAATAAAAGCAACTAAGTTTAAATGAGATAAGTGAGATAAATGAGATAAATGAGATCAAGGTGTTTGAGCTGTTTATACAACAATAAAAACTTCTGCTAATGTTAATCCAGCTTTACCTTATTCACATTATTTGGTAGATGCAAGTTGATGAGATATTTTAATAACTTTACCAGATGTAGTAGCTTGAAATACAGATGAATTTAGAGTTACAATTGAAGCCGATACAAACAAATGTAGTATTACTACTGCTTGATGAACTCAAGAAATATGATCACAAACAACTATTATAAATCATACTGTTTGATGAAGTTTATTTTTGAAAGCGAATTGAGTAGATTGATATGATATAGTTTGAGATTCAAGAGCTTATTATAGAACTGTAACTTTAACTTGAAATTGAGTTACTGATTTATCGGTTTCTTGATATGAAAGCTGATCTATTTATCATTGTGATTTAGAGTCTTGAGAAACTAGAACTATTATAATTCCAGATACATTATCTCAGCCAGAGTGAGTATGGTTTAAGGCTATATTACATTGAGAATGAACTGTTGTAGTAAGAACTTTAACAAACCAACCAATAAATTGATTTTCTGAATTAGATATAACAAATAATTGAGGATGAGTAGAGTTAGCTTGGGTTGATGATCATTATATTATAGTACAAGATAGTAGACCAAAATCACAAAATGTAGCTTTAACATTTTATTCTTTATGAGAAGATAGTACAATAGTTGATCCAGATAGTGATTTTTATAAACAATCTTGTAATTCAATAGATGACCCTAGGTTTGATCAATGAACACCGACTTTAACACAAGTAAGTTGAATTTCATGATTAGATATATATTGAGGTTGATTAATATGAGATGAATGAGTTATTGGTTGAGTGTTACCAGAATGACCAGTAGTTTCTAATGCTATATTAAGACTTGTTTCATGAGCTACATTTAATTATTATGTAGAATATTATAAATATGAATTAGGATGAGCTGAAACATTATTGTGAACTTCTAGTAATTCTGTTGCAATATCATCAGCTATTTCAGCTGGATATCAAGTTACAGCAACTTTACCAGAAACTACATTTTGACCTACTGATAGACTTTTAAGAAAAATATATTTCAATAAGGTTTGAGTTTGAGTAGCTTCTACTGCTGAATTTAGTGCAGAATGACCAGACCCTAGTTATTCACAAGTTTCAATTTGAGCTTCATCTATAACACATAATTCTTTATGAGGTATAGAAACAGCAAATATTTGAAACACTAAATGACATATAAATAATAAATATCCATTAGTTTTTCCAAATTTAACAACAACTGAAAGAGATGCTATTGTAAGCCCAGTTGCTTCAATGAAAATATTTAATACTACAACTTGAACATATCAAAATTATAATTGAGTTGAGTGGGTTGAGGATTGATGAGCTAGTTGAGGATGAAGAGATTTTCAATTATCAGAAGATTTATTAGCTTGAGAAATAGTTAAAGTGTTAGAAAGTTGAGAAGTTTGAGCTACTAGCCCGTTAGGTTTATATGGAAATAATACTAATTTTGATTGAGCTATAAGTTCAGTATCAATAACAAAAATAGATAGAGATAAAGCATTTATTATTTATAGAGATGAATGAAATTCTAGTTTTTGAACTTGAATAGTAGCTACTGTTTCTTGAAATACAATTTCTTATTGATCTTCTGCTATATTTTCTACTGCAACCACTTTTGATCATTATGTAACACAAATAGATACAGATAAAGTATTTATAGCCTTTAGAGATGGTGCTAATAATTATTGAACTTGAATAGTTTGAACCATATCTTGAACAACTATATCTTATTGAAGTAAATATATATTTGATACTACAGCATTAATAGAACAAATAGTAACTAAGAAAATAGATACAGATAAAATGTTTATAGCTTATAATAATTCAAATTGAACTTGAATAGTAGCAACGATTTCTTGAACTATAGTTTCTTATTGAACACCTACTGTTTTTGAATGATCTAATGTAAATTATACTATATCTTGCACAAGTATTGATACTAATAAGATTTTTATATCTTATGTTCAATGAACAAGTAATTCTAATTGAATAGTTTGAATTATATCTTGAACAGATATATCTTATTGAACAGAGGTAAGATATGCTTGAAGTCATAGTGGTAGTGCAGAAGTTGTTACATTATGAAAAGATAAAGTTTTTATATGATACATAATATCTAGTAAATTAAAATGAATAGTCGCTAATATATCTTGAAATGAAATAATATTTTGATGAGAAAGTTTAGATTTATTTTCATTATCTGCTTGACAAGTAACTTGTACTACAATTAATTGACAAAAGGTTTATATGTCATTTCAAGAAACTTGATGAGATGATTGATTTTCAATAATAGCAAAAATTAAATGAACAGATATTATTAGCTCAAGCCAATTTGAATTTGATACTAGTATATATAATCATCCAGCTTCTTGTTTGATTGATAGTTCAAAAGTATTTTTAGCTTATGAAGCTTGAGGTACTAATTGAACTTGAATAGTCTATAATGTGTCTGATTTAGATAACTTAATTTGAGTACTACAAGAAGATTGATTAACTTGAGAAACGAAAAATGTTACTACTTTATGAGGTATTTCTACTGCAGTAACTTGATTAACACCTGGATCTGAATTAGATTATTGAACTGTAATTAGTAGTGATGAAGTTTTAGTTCACAGAAATAATGTATAATTTATAAAACCATGAAAACATTAATAAACAAAAAAGATAATTCTTCAATTTATATTTGAGAAAATATTGAATTTGTATCAGAAAATCAAACAAAATGTTGAAAAGCATTATTTTGAATGATATGAAGTAAAGATTGAATAATAGAAGATATTGATAGCTTCCCAACTGATTGGGAGGCTTGAAAATATCTATTTATAGATTGAGAATTTATATTAGATCAAAAAAAAGAAGAAATCAGAAAAGAAAACATTCAAAAAGAAGCTTATAAAGAGTTTGTAGAATCTCTAGAAATCATTAATGAAAAATATACTAGAGATGAACAACAAACTTTTGATTTAAAACTTAGAGAAGCTGAAAAGGTTTTATCTGGTTGAGAATCTGTATTTCTTACTGCTTTGTGTGTAGATTGAGAAACTACTAAAGAATTAGCTGAAACAATTAAAATTAATTCTATTAATTATCAAATGTTATATGCACAAGCTGAAAAAATATTAAGAGAAAAACTTAAATCATAAATATAAAATTATGAAATTTACTGTTGCAATGAAACAGAATTGATTATTAAAAAAAATCCCTAATACTAAATATTTTGAAGTTAGAGAAAGTTTTATTTGGTTGTTAGATTATTCTAATAAAAAAGAAAAAATAATAATTTTAAAATGATTTAAAACTGATTTTTGAACAATACCTAGACTTTTAAGAATATTTTTTAATCCTACAAGATATATTAGTTATGTTTTGCATGATTGGGGTTATTCTAAATATAATGTTAAATATTCTAGAAAACAAATAGATCTAATGTTATTAGAAGCTTTAAATGTAGAGTGAGCCAGTATGATTGAAAAAAGCTTAGTTTATTTAGGTGTTAGAATGTTTTGATGGATTAAATATAAAAAATAACTTGTAAAAAGCTTTAAAATTACTATTATTAAAAGTAGTGAGTTTAAAGCTTTTATTTTAAATATATGCCAATTAACACTACTAATACAGCAACGGGTATATTACTTACAACCTTTGCAACTGATATACAAATAAAAGGAATTTGAACTATTTTTACTCTATTTTTTACGACCCTCATAGGCTGAAATGAACTTGCAATATTTATAATTTTTTTATGATACTTTATAGACTTTACTCTTTGACTGGTAATAGCATTCAAAGAAATAGAGTTTGAACTAAGTAAATTCTTTAAATGAGCCTCTAAAATACTAATATATTGAATATTCTTAGTTATTTGACTCTCATTAGATACAACATTGCACACATGAAGCTTTTTTATGTCTACAATGTTTGCATTTATAACTATATCAGACTCTATAAGTATTCTTAGAAAAATACATAAATTATGATATAGTACACCAGTTTTTATTGAAAAATATTTATTATCTTATAAAAAGAACCTAGAAGATGGAAAATTTATGAAAAAGTAACATAACTTGGCAAGATTGTTTAGTTATACTATTATTAGCAATAATAGCTTATTTCTTTTATGTTCAAGCTTGTAATACTGAACTTTTACTAGATATTGAAGAATGACATTCTCAAGATTTTACAGATATAAATAATAAGTTAGATTATATTGTAGATAAATTAGAAGAACCAATAGAAACAAATTTTATTATTAAACAATAATTATTAAACAATAATTATTATGTGAAGAAAAGTAAATATCTATATAACACCTAAAGATCTTAAAGACTTTAAATGAAAAGAAGTTAAAATGGAGATAAAAAAAGACACAAGCAATAATTATGTTACACCTTGGGAAAAAAGACATTTAAGCTAATAAAAATTATGTATAATTTTACTAAAAAATTTAAAAAACATATTTACAACCAAAATATAAGTAATGATTTTGCAAATGATTGTACAGTTTTTACTCAGATGATGATTTTAGCATTAACTTATGATATTTGGTTAAAATATTCAACTTGAAATAGATTAGTTGATTATTTTCTAAATATATGAAAACTACATATTTGATGAGCTATATTTGAAATAATATATTGAGCTTCTGCTTATTTATTTACTAAAAGATCTTGAACTCAAGTTATAGTAGATAAAGAAAATATTTTTAATGATAGTTTTGATAAAAAATTAAAACAATGATTTGCTTTTTGATTGTGATTAATTAATTGAAATAGTATATATTTAAAAGCTGTTAATGATTGAGTTTTAACAAAAAAGAATATAGATTCGATCCTGGAAAAATGATGATGATTTTGACATAATAATTGTTATGCCTATATTGACTGAAATTATCGGATTTATGAGATATATAAGTGAACTAGAGTTAAGTGTGAGCTAGAAACACTAAAATATTGAGCTAAGAAAGGACTTTTTTATTCTCCCGTAAGAACATTCAAAATAACTGATAAAAGCTTGGAGAAAGCACTCTTTTTTTACAAAACATGAAAAAATAAAGAAATTCCAAAAAATGAAGAAAATATTTATAATAAAGCATCTCAATTAAGAGTTTTTAGATCAGAATACAAAAAAACACCATAATCGGTGTTTTTTTGTAGTTTTTTTATGTTTACTTTCCTATGTATTTATTAGCATATATATTATATATATTAATAGAGGTTTTGCAAGTTAAAGTTTTAATTGTTTATCTTCATCTGATCTTCTTTTTTCCAATCAAGATAATACTATTTTTTTTCAATTTTTATAATATCAATTATATTGTTTAAAATCATTTCATAATGCAGAATAAAATCAATTTTCTAGTTTCCGTTGTTGGTCATTATTTAAACTTCATATATTATAAATAAAACTTGCAACTGCTTTTTGTACATTTAAAGGGTATTGTCTTAGGTTATATTTTTCTACATCTCTTTGGATTCTTACTCTTGATCTTTTTCTAGCTTCTTCTATATTTATTACTTCTCATTTATAACTAGGTGTTCAAACTCAAATACTCCAATGGTTTATGTCCCAATATGCTTTTAATTCTAATCATTCGTGTTTTTCAATAAATTGTTGTATTTCTATATTCATTTCTAAATCAGTAATCCAACCTCTTTGTTCTCTAATTTTAAAAGATTTTTCAGCTTTAATTATATCTCAATTAAAATATTCAAAACTTATATTTTCTTTATCTAACCATAATTCTAAATGTAGATGGTAATTTTGACTTACTCAGCTAACATCGGTCTTACCGATAACAGTATTGTTTTTTAATCTATCTCATACCTTTAAAGTAGTTGTAGTATGTCAGTATATAAAATACAAATTTCAATGTTTAATTGTAATATAATTACCTATTCTTTTATCATATCAAATATATTTAACTACATATTCTTTTTTAAAGTTTGGTGTTTTAACTTCAAAGCTTTGTCATCTAATACAAGCAATATCATAAGCATACATAGAACCATTACCTTTTTTAATGTGTGAATTTTCATCTTGCACCATTCTACAATCACTTAAATTTGTTTCATTAAGTATGTCTATATTAGCATTAGTAGTATTTATTCATAAATAAAAGTTTCATACCATTAAAACTAATATATATAGTGTTCATAAGAACAATATCTCCTTATAGCTTCTTTTAAAGAATTTTTTATCTATATTTTTAGATATTTGAGATTCTCTATATTCATAATGTGCTTTTATTTCTGATTTAGAAAATACAGCTTTTTTCATAACATAAAATTATTTATTAAAGTAATACCTTTTTACTGGTACATATAAATTATATCTTATTTGATTGTAATTTGTCAAAAAAATATTAAATTAGCTATTTAAAGACAATTAACAATAAATATTGTTCACTTTATTTGTACAATAAGTTAATATTGTTCTTCTTCTCCATACGGGTCATAGTTATCACACTGTATTTTATTACAAGTGCATTTCTTTTTATTATCTGTTATACATTTCATTCTATTCTTTCTTTAGCTATATTAAAATAGTTTTCATCTAGTTCAATTCAAATAAAATCTCTGTTTAAGTTTTTAGCAACTATTCAAGTTGAACCACTACCCATACAAGTATCAATTACCAAATCTCATTCATTACTATTATCTTCTATTAATTCAGCTAATAGTTTATGGTTTTTTTCTGTTGGATGAAATTTACTACTTCAAGTAGAGTGCATAAACCAATTTTTTTTACATTTACTATTTAATTTTCAAGTTCATTTCTTTTTAAACCATACAGCATTTTCTGTACCATTAAGATATACATATTCTCCATTCATAGGACTAGGATTTGTCTTAGCCCATATTAATTGCCTTGTAGTACCTTGTTTTTGTTGTGATTTCTTATTAAAAAAATCATATATATAAGAATATTGTTCATTTCAACAAAAGATAATAAATATATCAGCACTTTCATATATATGATTTAAGAAATCTTCTAGCTCAAAAGTTTTATTATCAGCTTTATCTTTATCTAAATTCCTTAATCAGTTATCATCTCTATTAACAAATTCATAAGGAATATCAGTTAATAATAGTCTACATTTTGGTAATTCTTGCTTTAAGCAATCTCAGTTTATTAGTTTCATTCTCTCTTATTTAAAATGTAAGTTGTTTCATCTTTTATAGCTTCTATAATATATTTCTTTTCTACATAATTAGAAGAAGAGAAAGCTTTTATATAAGCATCAGTTAGTCTTTGTATCTTTATTTCTCATTCACTTATTTCTAAGCAATGATTGACAATATCAATGTCTTGTAATTCTACTGAGTTTTTCATTTTTTAATTGTTTAAATATAATTTTTTATCTTCTACACTATAACTTAATGTATCTCAATAATATAAAAAATGTTGAAGTATAAATTCTAAATTATCACTATGTCATCAAGTTTCAATCATAACTTCTTCATAATATTTTTCTCATAAATGTATATCAGTTTTTTCTATATACTCTATGCTTCAATTTTCTCAATATTTATTAAGTAAATCATCAAACCTATCTTTATCTATTTCATTTGTAAAATATATTTTCATATTCTTTTTCTTCATTTAATAAATCTAATATTTGTTGCACAATCTTTTTAACATTCCCCTTTACTTCCCTTATTTTGTCATAGTCTTCTAACAATTCATTAATCCTATGTAACTCATTTTGTTCTCATATTTTTCTAGCCTTGTCTACAATTTCTGTATAATTTCTAATTTGTTTCATATTATTTAATTATTTCTAAATTTCTATACTCTTTTCAAGGAGCTATTGTTTCTGTTTCTCATTTGTACCGTTTCCCGAACCTTTTATATTCATATTTAATTTTCATTATTATTCATTAATTTTATATCAAATAAATATAGAAAAGAATATTAGATAATAAATCTCTCTTTTGGTCGTAAGTTTTTTCATAATATAACTTCTCTTTTTACATAAGTAATTAATATATATTCTATTTTATATGGTTTAGCATATATAAATTGATGTTCTCAATCTGTAATTTTATATTTTCAATCCCTAGTATAACATACTCTTATCTTATTTCAATTGTATTCTCATTTAATTATAAATTGTTTAAAAATTTTTTCTCAAAATTTTTTTGCATCCGATTTAGTTTTACATGTTGGATTTCTATCTTTTATTTGATAAATACAATGTTTTGTTAATTCTACATAAATTTTCATAATATTTTTATTTTAGAAAATTTTTCACATCTTTATCAGCGAAAATATCTTTTGATTTTAGTTTTGTTAATAATTGTAATCATTCAAAAGATCTGGCTCTAGAGAATGCAACATATACTTGTCAAGCAGAAAATGCTCCCCATCATAGATTTACAGCTACATGATCAAAGCTTTTACCTTGGCATTTATGTATTGTAATAGCAAATGCTGTTTTGAATGGATATTGAGTAAATGTTCAAAGTATAATTGGATTTCAAAATCAATCATTTCAATCAGTATTCATCCATTTATTTCTTCAAACTTCTATAATTTCTCAATCATCTTTTAAAATTGTAACAGAATTATCATAAACTTTTTTTATGGTTCATAGTGTTCAATTTACATAATATCAATCTTTATGATTAACGGTAAACATTATTCTAGCTGACTCTTTAAAATTTATCCATAAATCATTCGGATACATTTCTTGTGGATATTCTCATGATATAAATGCTTTACTATTTATTGTCTTTCATGGTAATTCATCAAGTTTTTCTCTGTTGTAATTATATGCAATTTGATTTGTTGTAGATATTAAAATAGATTTTGGATGAATTTCTTCTTTTTTTATTAATTTTGAATTAAAATAATCTATTATTTCTGGTGTATTATATCAATCTCTAACTAAGTTTAGCATATTTACAAAAGTTTGATCATCTTGTCTATAAACTTTTTTTAATTGCACTATTTCAAAATTTTTTATATTAAAACTCTTTCAATGGAAAAAAAATAACTTTCAATCATACTTTTCATTATATTTTTCAAATGCTGGATTTTCTTTAGTTTTTTCTCTATCTAAAAATTTTTGTTCTGGTACTGGTGGAAGCTGGTATAAATCTCATACTAAGATCAGTTGTTTTCATCAGAAAAACTCATCTTTTCAAGTAGCTTGTCGCATAACCTTATCAATCATATCAAATAAATCTGCTCTTTCCATTGATCATTCATCTATAACAAATGAGTCTATACTTTTTATATAATCCCTTAAATCATTGGTCATGGCACAGAACCATGATCAATTTTTTCAAGGTTTTAGATTAAAAAATCTATGTATAGTCATTCATCAGATCATCTCAGCAGAAACTCCAGTCGTTCAAAGGAAAATATACTTTTTCTTAGTATTTTCTTTCCAATAATTTATCAGAGTTGATTTTCAAGCTCATGCTTTTCAAGTTACAAATACAGATTTAAATGTTTGCTCCATTATTTTTAATGCCCTAATTGCCTCTGGTTCAAACTTTAATCCCATCTATTTTTATTGGTTATCTAATAGTCTGTGCATATCTTCAATATCAAGTTCAAATACATGACTTGCTTTAGCTCATGCCCAGAAAAATAAAACTTCTAGTTTTCTTTTTTCTATATTTATATCATCTATCACTTTTCTTAAAGTATCATATTTTTCTTCTTTTTTTGAGAAAAACTCCGTATATCATTCTTGATATACTACTATTAATGTGTTACTATCTTGTTCAAATACTGGATTTTTTATAGCTTTTCAGCTTCTTAAATTTGACATAAAATTATTGGTTATTTATAAAATCCTCTTTATTTTCTACAATTTCTCCATCAGAAATAATTATAGAATCAAATTTATCTATTATTGGTCTTTCAAGAAATAAAGAAAAATCATTTTCTAAAATCTTTTCTGTTACCTTTTCAAGTGTTTTAGTGTCTAATTCTCATCAATTTTCTATCCTTATCATTTTTAAAGGACTTCATGAAATCATTACTAAATCAATACCGACTTCTATTTTTCTTGCTGTATTTAACAATTTATACTCAGTTCAATCTACTAAAATACCATCATCTTCTGAAATTTCCATATATTCTGGAATATTAGATTCAGAAATAATTTTAGTTCTATCTGATCTTAATTCTTCAAGTTTTTCTTCTTCTGTTTTAAAATTATGTAGATTAGTTTCTTTTTCTTCTTTAGCTTTTAAATATTGTTTATATTTATCAGCTTTTTCATTTGTAGCCTCAGTATCTGCAATTTTTCTATCAACATCTTCAAGACTTCAATGTTTTTTATCTAATTCTAACTCTGTTTCTTTAATTGTTTTTTCTACTTGTTGTCATTCTATTTTATAATTTTCTAATTGTATTTTCGCTTCTTCTAATTTTTTTTCAAGTTCTAGTATTTCTTGTTTCTTTGATTGATATTTATTTAAAATTCATTCTTTTTTATTTACCAGATTTCAAATATTCATATAATCATTTTTTGCATCAAATAGATCTTCTATTTTAACTTCTTCTGTTTTTTCTGGTATTCCAGTTTCTGTTATTTTTTCATAAATAGCTATAGATTGATCTTTCATAAATCTAACTTCTTTTCTAGCTTCTTCTTGTTTTTCTATTTGTAAATCAATCTCATCAGTATTCAGTCAAATAGTAGATTTAATCTCTTGTATTTGTTTTGTTTTTGTAAGTGTTCAAAGTTTCAAAGGATCTAAAGTAAGAGTATTTAATAATTGATCTAAACTATCTTGAGATATTTTTTCTCAATTTATTTCAGCCCTTAAAGATCATTTTCATTTAGTTTTAAAAATTCTTTCTATAATAATTTCTTGATCTTCTCATTTTAAAGACATATTTATAACTGCTTTATTTTCTCATGATTTAACTAAACTTGCTTCCGACACAGCTCATTTACCATAAAATTTATTACCTTGTATAGCAGTTAATATAGCTTCTACAACACTACTTTTACCATTTCAATTATAACCTCAAATTATATTAATATCTCAAAGTTCTGTAGAAATTCAATCTATATTTTTAAAGTTTTGAATATCTATATAATTTATTTTTAAATTTTTAACATCTTTTTTAATGCTTTTTTTCATACTTTCATCCATTGCATCAAATTTTTCTTGTGGAATATTATCAAATGCTTTAGTCATTTTTATTTATTAGGTTATAAATTAATCTTATAAATTTTTCTAATTTAGGATAGTTTTTTTCTATATCTCTTGAAATTAAATAAAATGGTTTTACATAACCAATATAAATATATTTTCTAGCTACTCATTCATTATCTTTAATTCTTTTAATCTTATATCATTTTTTAATTAAAGAATCAATAACTGCATGTACAGAGTTTGGATCTCAACAAATATCTTTAACTGATTCTCTTGTTATATATCAATTTGTTTTTAAAAACTTTACAATCTTTTCAGATTTTTCTCATCTTTTCATTTTTTCTTATATTATTTTGTAAAATAAAATTATTAAAAAAACTACCAAAAGATGATACTTTATTTCTGAAAAGATGTAGATTATTTCTCTATTGAATCTTCTTTTTAGTCTAGTTTTCATTTTTTGATAGTGTTATGTATTATTCAAAAGCAGAGTCTTTTTTTTCTGCTGGAGCTTCTTTAGCATCAGTTGTATCAATAACTTCTTCAACTTCTTTTTCAAGTTCTGCTTTTTTAGCATTTTCTCTAGCTATAGTTGTTGTTTTTGGTTCATCTACTGGAGCTTCTGCGAATATTTCATTTGCTTCTTCTTCACTAGCTGTTTCTTCATCATTAGCTTTTTCTTGTTCAGCTTGTTTTTCTTCTATTTCATTTTGAATGGCTTTTTCATCTTCTTGTAAAGTTTTTGGAACTTCAATTCAAAAAGATTTCATTAAATCTTTATATTCTTGACTAGCTTTAACTCTTTCTAAATCCCAAGGTTTTAAATATTTTTTAGCTATATCATCCTCAAGAATATCTAGAAAATCATCTGGATCTTCCATTCAAAAATAGAAAGATTTAGTTTCTTGTTCATGGTAATTTACTTTTTTACTTTGTCATGATACAGAAGTAATAGTTTCATAATTTAAATCTTTACCTTTCATTTCAACATCAATAAAACATTTCATTCCAAGTAATTTGTCTAAAGAAAAATCTTTAATTTCTTTTACAGATTTTACATCACAAACAGCATTAATAACTTTTCAAAGTTTAGATTTATCTGAAATTACATCATTATAATTAGCTCAGATAATACCAATTTTTTCTTCAAATTCTCAAGTTAATTCTCATTTTTCAGCATCATATTTTTCTTGCTCTGCTTCAACCTCAAATAAGATTCTAATTTCTTCCATTGGTTTTGCTTCTTCTCATTCCTTAAATGATCTATATTCTGTTCATAATTCCATTACTCAAACTATAATTGCTGGATGTCATCAAGCTGGACATTTAAAATATCAACCTCAACCACCCTCTTTATAACTTACTTTTTTTGGCATAATATGTACATATTACTTAATAAAATATTTTTGGTTTTTATTTGTTCGCCCAAAACCTAAAAGCTAGTTTTATATATTTTTCTTTTACTTGAAGTCCAAGAGTTTTTAAATCTTTGCTTTGATTTTGTAGTTATATTCTACCCCTTATATAACCTCTATCTTAAAGGATAAGATGACCAGCCGAGAGATTATACAGGGAGTAAAATATAACTTTTTAAGAAATTCTTTTATCAATTGCCATTTATTATATTTGGCTGTTGTTTTATTTCTTGAACACATAGGCATTATATGTTTTTTTATTTTTTTGTCAAAACTTTTTTTTATTTTTTTTTAGAATAATAATCTGATCTCCATTTCTCATTTATCTTTTTTTTCTATTATGTCTTTAAAGTCTAGTATTTTATACTTATTAAATTTAATAGAATAGACAATTGCTATAGCTTTTCAACATAATCAAGATACTTTTCTTCAAGCACTCATTTGTGATGGTTCAAATTGAGCTATATCTAAAATATTACTATTAATCATCTTAAATTCAGCTATATATATTCCATCTGAGTTAGCTAAAATAGAATCTGTTGGCTTCATACTTCTATCTCAATCAGAGATCTTAAATCCCCAATTTCACAAGTCTTTCCATGCTTTTAAAAAAGCTGTATTAAATTTTGATTCAATCCTGTATTTTCATGGTACTTTTATATATAAATGTTTCATAATTATTTTTTTATACAATTACTACATAAATTATCTTTTGCCCAATAACATCAATTTCTACATGCTTGAGAATCACAACATCAACATTTTTTACATTTTTTCATATAAAATTTTTAATTATTAATATTTTTTTTCCTTTTTCTCAAAATTTTTACTATTTCAATATCGTCTCTTTTTAATAAATATTCATTTTCAACTACTTTAAATTTTTCTGCTTTTTGTTGTTTATAGTGTGGTAAATCATTCCATATTCAAACTTTTACATCGTTTTTGTATTCATATAGCCTTAATCATCTTCAAACTGCTTGGATTACATTAGCTCAGAATTTTATAGCTGATCAAAGAAAAATTGTATCTATAAATGGAATATCTACTCATGCTTTTACTTTTTGGATGGTTCAAATTATACAAACTCTTTTTCATGCTTTCACAAGTTTTTCAGCAGATTTTATATTTTTGTCATCATCTTCTATTTGTGTATCTCAAGTTATTTGAAAAATCCATCAAAATTTTTTACTTTTTGCAAATCTTTCAGCTTCACTTTTTCTATCAGTTAAGATTAATAAACATTTTCTTTTATCAAATAATTTAATTATTTTTTCTTCTTGTTCATTATATCTATCTTCATTTTCTGATACTGCTGTTCTCATTTCTGCTGGATTCTCATATTCATAGATCCATTTATCTACAATATAATCATAAAAAGTAAAATCTGGAATAAAATTATATCAGTTTTTATCTTTCTTTTTTACCATTATTAATTTTCAAAAATATCTTTCTAAATCACTTTCATCAAGATCCAGAGTAAATGGAGTAGCACTTAATCAATATAAAGCAATTCATTTTTTTCAATCAAAGAAAGCATTTAATCAATTCCAAAAATCTTTTGAAAAATATATTGGAGCTTCATCAATCAAAACAAGTTTAAAATTAAAGTCTATTTTTGATTGGCATTTTGAAAATCTTTCTTTTGTCATTATTGTAATATTTCAAAGCTCTGCTTTTCATCATCAATATTGAGCTGGAGTAATATTTGAGAATTTAACAAATTTTTGAAACATTTCTCACATTGTTTTTAAATTATGTACCAAAATCAAAGTATTTGTTTGATAATAATTCGCTATATCCATGATAACATGGCTTTTACCTCCTCAAGTATTAGTTTTAATTAATCAACATCTATAATTAAATTTTTCATTTCTTTTTTTAACAATTCTTAAAATTTCTTCTTGAATAATAAGATCCTCAGAAAATTTTATTTTATCTTCTGGACTTATTTCATTTAACTTTAAATTTAAAATAGGTTCAATAGTATCTAATTGAACAGATCAAGGCTTTTCAAAAATATAATCTATTGTAGGTGGTAGAATATCAGTTTTTAAATCAAAAAATCTAAATACTCTTTCAATATACCTTTTCAGATGTAAATTATATTCTTCTTTTCTTTTAGTTAAAAAAGATTGCCTTTTTCTGAGCTCAATTAAATTCATTTTTTAATATTGTTAGTAATTAATTTAATTTCTTCTTTACTTTTGGCTTTCAATAAAGCTTGTTGTAATTTTTGGAATAATGTGCTTTTTACTAATTTTTTCATTTTTTAATTTTTATAAAAATAAAAGTTGCAAAAATTTTATTAAGTATATTTGCTGTAATAAAAACTTTATTTTCTCATACTTTTGTAACTAAATATGATGTATAAAACTGTATTTCTTCACTTCTAATTTTTCACAAATAATTTATATTTGAAGATATTGTTTCACATTCTCAAATTTGTTTTATTGCAAGTTCATGAGATTTTTTATCCAGATTGTCAAAAATATATCATCAACTTAAATTTCAGTATTTATTATTTTTATCCATAATGTTTTTTAAAAATTATTTTTTTTCTGCTTCTTTTTCAAATTTTCACTCTGGAAAATGTCAGCATCATTTTACAGATTTTTCAATTCTATATCATCTTTCAGTTTTTCAATTTATTTTTAAAGATGTTATTTTATATCTTACAGATAAATTTGAATTAAAATATTGTATTTTATATCTATCATCATAATAAGCATCTTTTTCTCCCATATCTATTTGATACATATCTAATAAATAATTCCTTTCATGATTTGTAATTTTATTTATATCTGGATATTTTTCTTCTACCCATTTGAAAAATAAATTTCAAACTGATTCAGATAAATATTCTAGATCTCTTTTATCTTCATTATCTAATGGTAAAATATTTTCTTTTGTTTTAATTTCTGGAAATTTATCTAATAACCAAGCTAATAAATTTTCTATATTTTCTTTTTTTTCAATTGCTCTTGCTATTTTTCTTCATCTTGCAAGATCTATTGATTCTCAAGTTTTAATAATAGTCCATCTTCTGTTTCAACTATCTACAGAATCAAGCTGTACTGGTTTTGCTTCATTACTACTCATTATGAACCATGCAATATTTTCAGCTCAAACAGCATCTTGTCATTTTTTTTCTATCATTATTTTTTCTGCCATAATGAAAGTTTTTAATTTTTGCATGTTCTTTTTTCATTTGGCTGTACCATCTACAGATAATTCTTGAAATTCTACTATTAATTTTTGTCA
>Ga0193956_1000101_pt1 | contig 37537 bp, 25 predicted proteins | sample BB_7_MG_FD_140358 | JGI IMG/M metagenome (GOLD analysis project Ga0193956, IMG submission 140358) | Microbial mat bacterial communities from the Broadkill River, Lewes, Delaware, United States - BB_7_MG | ecosystem: Environmental > Aquatic > Freshwater > River > Microbial mats | place: USA...
CGGGGAAAAAATATGCGTGTCCTTCTTTACGTTTTTTTTGCCAGCCTGCTTGTGCCAAAATATCAGCACCATAAATTGCTTTAAAAGTATTTTGAACTTCTACGCCAAGTGCAAGCACAACTTCTGCAGTATTGGCAAGAACGGATTTTATTCCCGTAGTAAGTGCCATTCCTCCCGAACCGCAAGCTCCTTCTACTCTAACGGCTGGTTTGTAGCGTAGTCCTTCGTCTATGTATGGCATAAATCCCGCAAGGTTTCCTTGTTTGTTGAATCGTGATGCGATAAAGTTCGCAATAACACCTTCATCTACATTTTTTGCTCCGCCAATTTGGTTAAGCACTCCTTGTCCTGCTTCTTTGATATAGTGTTCAAGGTCTGGACGAGCTTTTTTAGGATTAAATTCTTTTCTTCCTGTGCCGAGTGATATTGTGTTATATCCTGCGGTCATATATACTTTTTTTCTTAATTTCATGATGTTTTAGTATTTAATGATGTTTTTTTGAATATTCAATAACCAATACAGAATATTCAATATTCATTTTTTTACTTTTGATTTTTTTCTTGTTCCATTTTCTTTTTTGATGTATCAATACTTTTAAAGAAAATAGAAATCAATTCGTCTGTTTCTTTTAGTAATGGCTCTAACTTTTCTGTTTTTTTAATTAATTTAGAACGAAAAATTATTTTTAGCCAAACTTCGGTCTCTCTTAATTCTTTTAATGCAATTTTTAATTTGTGAATAAAATCCTGCCTTGACTCTGCACTAAGAGCTTCGCCGTAATTTGCAGCTGGCGAAGTTCCACTTCTTAAAATTTGCTTAGCAATATGTTTTCCAGGTGTTGTGCCAGGCAAGTTTTCAGAAAGTTTCATAATTCTAACTGCATAGTCAATTATCCTATCTTTTAAATCAAATTTATTTTTCATAAATTAAATATTTGAATATTGATTATTTTGTATTGAATATAGTGTCTTAAACTGGTATTTTTTTTATTCATTCTTTTATCTTTACTTGATTATTGAATATTCTGTATTGAATATTGAATATTCAAAACTACCAACTTTTAACACTACCCTGTATTTAATATTCAAATTATTGCAAATAATTATTTATAGGGCCATATGCGTGGAAAAATCCTGTTAGCATTACGGTGTTTACGTCTTGTTCGTTGGCAGCTACTTTGTCGGCTACAAGTTGTTTTCCTATTTTGTTAGAGCTTGCGTTGTATTCTTTTGCGAGTTTTGCTCCAAGAGTATCCATGCTATTTAGTTCGGCAAAATATTTTTCAAAAACTTCATTTTTATTTTTCATACGAAGTGTAGCTTTCCAAGGCACATAGCTTTGTGGGAGTTTTCCGAGTTCTTTGTCGGCTTGGTCGCTAAATTCGCTTATTGCAACATATTCTTTTTTATTGATGTCGTAAATTGCTACTGGTCTGCCTTTTTCGTATTTTAGGAAACCGTCTTTTTGTGCTCCGCTGGAATATTGTCCGCCTTTTACGCCAAGTTCCATCATTTTATCTAATAATTCGCTGTGTAGGTTTTCGTTTTCTAAGTATGGGTTCATAACGCTCATTATGTATTGGCAAACGTCAATGCCTACATAATCTACAAGCTGGAAAATTCCCATTGGGCGAACTAAGAAGTCTTGCGACACTTTATTTATCATGTAAATTGATTTTGCAAAGGAATTATTTGCAGAGAGTTTTTCTACTTCTTTTATTCCGTGAAGGGCATCACGCATAAAGTGTCCGTTTCCAATAAATCCGGCAAAATCGTTGGACGGAACAATTATTTTTCTAAGATTTTTGGCATAAGCCAAAGCAAATTCTTCTACTTCTGTAAGGGTTTTTTCTCCTTTGATAAGTTCCACAAGTTTTTGAACTGCTGGCGGATTGTAGAAATGGAATCCGATAATTTTTCCGTCAAGTTCGGCATCTTTATCAAGATTAGAAATTGGAATAGACGAGGTGTTGGTAAAAAACCAAGGGTTGTTTGGATTATTATTTTTTATTTGGCTAAAAATTTTGACTTTTAACGCAGGGTCTTCTTTTATTGCTTCAAAAATAATGTTAGAGTCGTAGGTAGATTCTAAGCGAACTGTTGGACGCACAAGGCTCAATACGTGAAATACATATTCGTCTATTATTTCAAAATTTTCAATAAGGTCGCTTCTGTCTGCGTAAAGTTTTCTTAGCAATATTGTTTTTTTTTCTGCAATTTTAGTAACCTGTGTTTTTAAATACCTCATTAAACCTTGCAGAGCCTCTGAGGAAACGTCCATTGCATTAAGAACAAAGTGTTTGTCTTTGTTTTCTGGCAACAAACTTTGGTCTGCCATTTCTACTGCTGTTAGTAAGAGAATACCGCTCCCCATTTTACCGGCTGCTCCCAAAACGGATACGTTTTGTAATTTTTCTAAGTAGTTCATTTAGTTAGTTTGTTTGGTTATTAATTACTATAAATTTTATATTTCCATGCAAAGATAAAAATTATTTGTAAATAAATTAAATATAAACAAATTAAAATATGTATTTAATTAGTGTTTGCCTAAAAATATGAAATTGTTAAATTGTTTTATTGTTAAATTATTGTTTTACAGCTGATTTTTTTTATTTATTTTACAAACCGAACAGAAGATTAATTTAAGGTTAATTTTAAGATAAAGTTTTGCATAAAAAATAAAGATGTTGTGGTATTAGACAATATTGTTTTTTTTTATATTTAATTATTTAATTATTAGTATGTTAATAATTAAACAATATTGAAATTAATAAAAATATTGAGGTTTTGGGCATTTTTTTTATATTTGTAATTCATAAATAAAAGTGATGAGACGTTTTTCAATAACAGATAAGTTAATAATAGCTTCAATGCTAATAAGTATTACTACAATAATAATTGTGGCTTCTTATTCTTTTTATAATGCAAAATCTGCAATTTTAGAAAGAACATTTCAGCAATTAACATCTGTTAGAGTTATACGGACTACTTTGTTAGAGAAGTTTTTCTATAGCTGTATTGAGGAGGTGCATATTGCAAGATATTCTTCTGATATAAATAATATTATATCTGAAATAAATGAATTTGAAGGTTCACAAACATTTGAAATAATTTCTGAAAGGTTGGTTGGTTACAATAATGAATTTATAAACGAAATTTCAAAAGAGTATTTTAATCAAATTTATATTATAGGAAAAAATAAGCAAATTTATTATATCAAAGCTCCAAAAACAGGCAAAAATTTAGCTACCATCAATTATGAGGAAATTTGGAATAAAACTATTTTGCAAGAACTTGAATACATACAAGATATTAAAAAAATTGATAGCCTTAACAACACATTTATTAGTATAAGTTCAAAAGTAACAGATAGTTTGCAAAATGTTTTGGGAGTTATTGTTTTTGAAATATCGCCAAACTCTATAGATTCCATAATGTTAGAAAAGAAGGCATCAAATGGCTTAGGAATATCTGGCGAATCGTATTTGGTGGGTAGCGATTATTTGATGAGAAGTTCTTCACGCTTTCAAGAAAATTCAATTTTTAAAACAAGAGTTAAAACTCCTGCTGTAGATTCTGCAATAATTGGATTATCCGGAACAAGTATTATTCAAGATTATAGAAATATAAAAGTTCTAAGTTCGTATAGTAAAATATCTATCCAAAATATTAACTGGGCAATAATTTCAGAAATTGATTATCAAGAAGCTACAATTCCAATTTATCGCATAAGAAATGAAATTATTTTTATAAGTATTTTTATTTTTATAATTGTTTTAATTGTAGTTATTATTTTTTCACGAAAAATAACTTATCCAATTCAACGACTTAATCAGGCAGCCCACGAAATAGGAAAAGGAAACTTGGACATCAAATTAAAATCTAACTTAAATGATGAGATTGGAGAATTAACCGACTCGTTTAATAAAATGGCAGAAAAATTAAAATCGCAATCCGAAGAGTTAAAAACAGAGAGAATAAAAAGTCTTGACTCTTTAATTGATGGACAAGAGCGTGAACGTCAGAGACTTTCGAGGGAGCTACACGATAGTTTGGGACAGTCGTTAATAGGATTGAAATTGAAATATGAAAGCTGTTTGAATAAAAACAATAAAGAGGAAAATTTCACAGATTTGGGAATACTTTTTGACCAAACAATTGACGAAACTCGCAGAATATCAAACAACTTGATGCCAGCAGCTTTGTCTGCTTTTGGCTTAGTGCCAGCAATACGAAATATTTGTAACGAAATATCACAAACTTCAAATATTGATGTGCGTTTTTCGGCAGCGGGTTCTACAAAAGAGCTTGACAATAAGGTTAAAATATATATTTTTAGAATAGTGCAAGAAGCCCTTACCAATATTTTGAAGCATTCAAAAGCAAACTTGGCAGAAATATTTATTGTTTTTTCCGACAATAAAATTGGACTAAAAATCATAGACAATGGGCAAGGATTTGATAATTCCAAAGTTCTAAAATCAGGTTCAAATGGAATAAATAATATGCGAGACAGAATTTCTTTGTTGTCGGGCAAAATAAATATTAATTCTGAAATTGGTAAAGGCACAGCAATAGATATAGAAATACCTATAAATAAGCAACAAACAGATGGATAAAATAAAAATTATACTTGTGGACGACCATCAAATTGTAAGAGATGGCATAAAATCTCTGCTTTTGGATAGTCCAATTATTGATATTATTGGCGAAGCCCAAAGTGCCTACGAATTTTTTGAATTAATAAAAACAAAACTCCCTGATGTTGTTCTTTTAGATATTTCGCTGCCCGGAATGTCTGGAATTGATGCAACTAAAATAATTTCGGCTGACTATCCACAAATAAAAATACTTATGCTTTCTATGTACACTTCGGAGGATTTTATTTTTAATGCTCTAAAATCTGGGGTAAATGGATATTTACCCAAAAATACAACTCGCAAAGAATTATTATTGGCTATTAATGAGCTTTTTAATGGCAAACAATATTTTAGCAAAGAAATTTCTGACACAATTTTAAAAAGTTATGCACAAAGTGCAAAATACGGAAATAATGTTTCCGACGATAAGTCAAACAACCTAACCAAAAGAGAAAAAGAAATTCTTAAATACGTAGTAGAAGGAATGACCAACCCCAAAATTGCTGAAAAACTTTTTATAAGTATCCGAACTGTAGAAACCCATAAAACCAACATAATGAAGAAATTAAATCTTAGTAGCACAGTAGATTTAGTTAAATTTGCTATAAAAAACAATATTATAGAAATATAAAAAATTAATGTTTAGTTTTTAGTCTTTAGTTTTTTGTTATTTTAATATGCTTTAAAACAATAATTTAACAATTATTTCTTTATAAATAGAAAAACTAATTAAAAACTCTTCCCAAGTAAAAAACTACGTAAATCACGTATTTATTTTTACGCAAAAACACAATTGTTTCGCTTTTATTTTTCATTTAGATTTGCTAAAACTTTTAACTAAAACTTATAGCAATGAAAAAAATTAGCATTAGGACACTTATTGTCATCATTATCAGTTTGTTTACAACAATAGGATTCGCACAAAGCGACAGCACCGAGTCTGTAATAGATGTAAGTTGCGACCTTATGAGCAGGTATGTATGGAGAGGAACCGATTTTGGACAATCGCCAAGTATTCAACCAGGTATAGAATATAGCATTGGAGGATTTTATGTAGGAGCATGGGGAGCGTTCACAACCAACCTTTATCCTGTTCAAGAAGCAGATTTATATATTGGCTACACTTTCGTGGATATGTTTTCTTTAACTTTCACCGACTATTTCTTTCCAGACGAATTAAATCCAGACTATAATTATTTTGATTTTGACAAAAATACAACTGGTCATGTATTTGAAACCACACTATCATTTGACGGAACAGAAAAACTACCCTTGTCTATATTGTTTGCAGCCAATGTTTGGGGTGCAGACGCACAAAGACTTAACTCAGACGGCTCTGTAAAAGGTTTACAATATTCAAGTTATGCCGAAGTTGCCTATTCGTATAAAAACATGAATATTTTTATGGGATTAAATCTTACCACACCAGACGAAACATTAGGAGAGTCAGGATATTACGGCAATACTTTGGGAGTTGTAAATTTAGGTATTACAGGAACAAAAAATATTCAGCTAACCAACAAATATTCACTACCACTTTCTGTATCATTAATTACAAATCCGCAAGCAGAAAAAATTTATATGGTAGCAGGATTTTCTTTTTAAAAAATAAAATTTCTTTAAATTTTCAATTTTCAATATAAAATAATCTATTAAACTAAAAAATTATGTTTGACACAGGAACAACAACTTTTATGGTTCTTTGCACAAGCCTTGTTATGCTCATGACACCCGGTTTAGCATTCTTTTACGGAGGCTTAGCAGGCAAAAGAAACATTTTAGGAATAATGATGCAAACTTTTGTATCGTTAGGTATTACAACAATGATGTGGGTATTAATAGGATACTCGCTATGTTTTAGCGGAGGCGAAGGAGGAATAATAGGAAACTTAGATTGGGCATTCCTAAGACATATTCCTTTTGACAACCCATATTCGGGAGCAAACGGACAATATCCAGAGTATATCTTTATAGCATATCAAATGATGTTTGCAATTATTACTCCTGCCCTTATAACAGGAGCATTTGTAAACAGAGTAACTTTTAAAGCATATTTAATTTTCCTTGTAGCATGGCAATTATTTGTATATTACCCATTTGTTCACATGGTTTGGGGAGGCGGATTACTTGCCGAATGGGGAGTATTAGACTTTGCCGGAGGAATTGTTGTTCACGCAACTGCTGGATTTGCAGCATTAGCCTCAGTTATTTATGTAGGAAAAAGAAGAGATGTTAAATCAATACCCAATAGTATCCCATTAGTAGCAATTGGAACAGGTTTACTATGGTTTGGTTGGTATGGATTTAATGCTGGAAGCGAATTAAAAGTAGATTCAATAACAACATTAGCTTTTCTAAATACAGACGTAGCAGCCTCATTTGCTGCTATAACATGGCTTATTATAGAATGGGTTAGAGAAGGAAAGCCTAAGTTTATTGGTCTTTTAACGGGAGCAGTTGCAGGTTTGGCAACAATTACACCAGCAGCAGGTTTTGTTCCATTGTGGGCAGCAATGCTTATTGGAATTTCAGCAGGTCTGTTATGCTACTTAGCTGTTCAATTAAAAAACAAACTTGGCTGGGACGATGCTCTTGACGTTTGGGGAGTTCACGGAATGGGAGGTTTATTCGGAACAATACTATTAGGCGTTTTTGCATCATCTGCAATTAACGAGCAGTCAGGATTGTTAGAAGGAAATGTAAGTTTCTTTATGAAAGAAATAGTAGCTGTATTAGGTGCATCGGCATACGCCTTTATTTTTACTTACATTATGCTTATTGTAATAAATTTTGTTACCCGTGTAAAAGTTACAGAAGCCGAAGAGAATATTGGCTTAGATGAATCGCTACACGGAGAAAGAGCTTATGATGAGGGAGTTTTATAATAACAATTTTTTTAAATTAAAAGATACTGTAATTTTGGTTGCAGTATCTTTTTTTTTGCAAAAAAAATGTATGGCAAAAGAGTTAAAAAATTGTATTCTTCTTGTGGGGTGTATTTTTGATAATGATTGCAAAAGTAATTTTTTTCTTACAGTAGATAAAATTCAATTTAAATGGACAAAACAATTTTTCCTTATTGGCAAATAATTATTGCTCAATTATAAATACTATTTGATGATAGAATAGCTAAATAAATATGAATTTATACATATTCCGACACAACACCAATTTTTTCTTATTTTTATTATAAAATAAAAATAATTACTTTTGTGAAAAAGTGATAAGGATTATCAAACTTATACAGAAAATATAATTTCATGAAAAAATTTAATGCTTTTTCGGGCGTATTCACCCCTTCGGTGCTTACCATACTTGGAGTAATAATGTATTTGCGGCTTGGGTGGGTAGTTGGCGAAGCCGGAATTATTTATACAATAATAATAATTCTTGTTGCACATATTGTATCTTTTGCCACCGGGCTTAGCATTTCATCTATTGCCACCGACAAAAAAATTAAAACAGGCGGTATTTATTATATTCTTTCCCGAAGCCTTGGTTTGCCAATGGGAGGAGCTATTGGAATAGCCCTAACTGTAGGAATGGCTTTTAGTATATCGCTTTATGTAGTAGGTTTTTTAGAGAGTTTTTTGGCAGTAGAGAGCATTGGTAATTTTTTCACCTCTCTTGGTTTTGATATAGCATCTGTAAACACATACAGAATACTTGGTTCTTTGGTTCTTATTCTACTAACGGTTCTTGTTTTTATAAGCACCTCACTTGCCATAAAAGCACAATTTTTTATAATGGCAGCTATTGCACTATCTTTAATTTCTATAATTGTTGGTTTAAGTGGAGACATTTCCGTATCTAATGCCATTTGGACAAAAGCCGACGACGGAGTTTCGCTAACAACAATTTTTGCAATATTCTTTCCTGCAGTTACGGGTTTTACGGCAGGCGTTTCCATGTCTGGCGACCTTAAAGACCCCAAAAAGGATATTCCAAAAGGAACTATGCTGGCAATAGGCGTAGGTTTTATTGTTTATATAGGGCTAACTTTTATAATTGGATTTTCTGTTGAAAGAGAATTTCTTATCAAAAACTATAATTTTTTGATGCAAGTTTCATGGGTTGTTTTTCTTGTTCTTGCAGGAATATGGGGAGCAACACTTTCTTCCGCTCTTGGTGGAATACTTGGAAGTCCCAGAATTACACAAGCAATTGGCGGAGACAAAATTTTACCAAAATTTCTCGCAAAAGGATTTGGACCAAACAACGAGCCTCGCATTGCACTCATTCTTACTTTTGCTATTGCCGAAGTAGGAATTTTAATTGGAGACCTGAACTCCATAGCAGGCATTGTATCAATGTTTTATCTTGCCTCTTACGGATTCATAAATCTTGCCTTTTGGTTAGAAAGTTGGGCAAGCACCGATTTTCGTCCGAGCTTTAAAGTTCCTAAAATAGTAGGTCTTATAGGTTTTATTTTCAGCTTTGTTATTATGGCAAGCCTTGACGCATTGTCTATGAGTATTGCACTTTTAATTATGTTTATTATTTACATGATTTTAAAAAGAAAGGAAATAAAATTAGATTTTGGAGACGTATGGACAAGTGTTTGGATAACAATAATTCGTGGTATTCTTACCAAAATGAACAACAAAACATTGGAACAACGAAACTGGCGACCAAACCTAATTCTTTTTAGTGGAGGCACTAATAAACGAAAACATTTGCTTGAACTATCAAAAGCAGTTGTAGGCAAATATGGATTGCTTTCCAATTTTGATATTATCAAAAGCAAAGAAAACAACGTATTATTTCCTAAGCACGAACAAAACATAATTGACAAAACAGAATTAGACAAGGGAATTTTTATGCGAAAAAAAACTTGCCGAAACATCTACGAAGGAATAGAAACTATTGCAGCAACATATGGATTTTCGGGAGTAGAACCAGACACCGTTATGATGGGCTGGGCGAGGCAAACAAAAGACCCCATTCGTTTTGCACAAATGATTCAAACTCTCTATGACTTAGACTTAAACATAATGCTTGTAGATTACGACCTACGTTATGGTTTTGGAAAATATCAGCAAATAGACATTTGGTGGAGAGGTGCAGGAAACAATGGAAACTTTACGCTTTCGCTTATGAAATTTTTGTGGACATCGCACCAATGGAAAGATGCAAAACTTCGCTTAATGATTGTGAACCCGATAAACAGCGAAATGGAAATGATTAATAAAACTGTTTCGGAAATGCTTGATACAATGCGTGTTGAAGCAGAAATTCGTATAATTAATAACGAATTAGAACGAAAAAGTTTTTACGATATTATAAAAGTAGAATCTATAAATACCGATCTTACTTTTATTGGAGTGCCACCAATTTTCCCTAACAAAGAGGCAGAATTTGTTGAAAAAACAAACGACCTAATGCACGAAATAGGAACAGTTATTTTGATAAAAGCATCATCGCTGTTTAAAAATATGCACATTGGCTCAAATCCAAAATTATTTACCAACAAAGATGAGATAATTGATATAGAAATTAATAAAGAACTAAAAATTAGTGAAATAGATATACCTGCAAATAGTTCTATAAAAACAGAAATAAAACACCTTTTAGATAATTTTAAAGAAGTAAATCAGAATTATATTAACCTTAATATTGTAAAATTTATTAGCTTAAATAATAAATTAATTCTTGATTTAAAAAATTCAACTACCAAAGGTTTTTCAAAAATTCATAAAACAATAAATAAAGACAAAACAGAAATTATTGTTGCCACCGAAAAAAACCGAAATACAATTTTAATAAAATATAGAAAGGATATTCAAAATTTCAATGATGGACTAATCCATCAGCAAGAGGCATTGATGCAACAGGCATCGGAAGAGTATTTTAAGAAAATAGAAGGCTTTACTTCGGAGGTAGAACGCTTTTTTGTAAGAAATATAAATATAGGAGATTTAAAAATAAATAAAAAAGACAAATTTGCTGTTAGAGTTAGTAAAAATTACAGAAAATTTAAAATTAAAATATCCGGACAACCTATAAATTATAAAATGCAGTTTAGAAACCTTGCTAAAAGTTATTTCCCGTTTCAGTCTCAAATTGCAATAAAAAATTTATACAAAGAGCTTGAATACTCTAATATTCATTTTGTTGTAGAAATACAAAAACTTCAAAGAATGCTAAAAGATGGGCTTATTGTGCTTAATAATAAAGCCAGAAACGAAGAGCTTACTAACGAACTTTTTTATAAAATAAAAGAAGATATTTTAAAACAAATAGACAAAAGCGAAGAAGCAAATGTTGGGGTTGTAGATAAATTATATACATTACTTAATAATCAGACTTTAGAGAGCATTCAAAATTTAAGCAATGACGCTCATAGCATTATAGCAAACAAATTAAGCACAATAAGAACTGCAAAAAAGAAAATAAAAAAACAAATTAGTTCCGACATAGAAAATGCTCCGCTAAAATGGAGTGGAAATATGGAACTTCTGTTCAATGGCCTAATTATAGAAAACCTTTTGCTTTCGTTTGAAGGGCGTTTGCAAAAAATTACAAACGGAGCAATAACTTCTACCAAAAGGTTTATTAACGAGGGAGTTACAGAAGGACATGAACATTTGTGCCAATATTTAGAAGAATTTAATACAAAACTCAAAAATAATATTTTTGAAAAATTTGAACCAAAAATAAACGACGAGTATTTTAATATGGAATTTTATCTACAAAGTTTCAATAAAGTATTAGATACCGTTTTTAAAAACGTAAAACTTATTACTAAAAGATTTCCCGAAAGCGTAAACCTACTTGGAGAAGATGGCTACAACAACCTAACCAACGACGAATATGAAAACAAAGACGTAATAAACATTGCCGCCGAAAGAATGATAGACTATATTATTCAAGACGAATTGATAGACCCATTGTATAAAATAATTGAAGCCTTGCCATCACAAGTTATTGAAATACAAGCAGAAATACAAAACGTTATTAGAGTAATAGATTTTAATATTTATAACGAAAAAGGAGATGTAAATAAAAAGTTTTTGCCAGAAAATATATTATTAATAGATAGAAAACGAAAAGAACTTTTAACTAAAAAAGAAAAAATAGACAAACTACAAGAACAAATAGAACTCAAAATAACCGAACGACTAAATGCTACTGTGGATAAACTTACTTATCAGTCATTCATTAAATTAGCCTATAATTTTAAACAATATGTAAGCAAATTGGAAAGCAAAAAACGTTTTGCAAGAATACGAAGCGATATTGAAAAAACAAAAGAGCTGGCATATAGCCAAGTTGATAAATTATGGTCAAAACAAAGCGAAGCAATTGTTCTTAAAGAAAAAATAGAGAAAGAAACAGATAATCATAAAAAAGTAAACAGCCTGCTCAATTTGATAGAAGAAGTTTCTGTAAAAAGAGATGTTTTTGAAAAGCTACCATTTTATTATCAGCAATTATTTTTGCGAAAACACAACTATTCCAACGAATTTTGGTTTGGAAGAAAAGAAGAGTTAGAAACAGCTAAAAAAACAATAGAACGATACAATGCAGGATTTTTTGGAGGATTGTTAATTGTTGGAAAAAAATTATCAGGAAAAACATTTCTTTCTAACTATATTGCAAATAATTACAGACGAAAATCAGAAATATTTAACATAAATTCGCCATACGGAGGTTCAATAGATTTGCTATCTTTTACAACAGCAATTAGAGAAGCCACAAACTCCAACGGAGGAGTTTTTGACATTTTAAATAAACTACCAGCAAATTCCACATTTATAATTGATGCCTTAGAACTTTGGTGGGAAAAATCAGACAAAGGAATGGAGGTTATATCTTTTATTATTAGAATGATAGAAAAGTTCTCTAAAAAACATTTATTTATTGTAAATTGCAATATAAATAGTTTTTTGCTAATAAATAAAATTAAAAACATTTCACCTTCGTTTTTAAACATAATTGAATGCGAACCTTTTAATGCAGACGAACTGAAAAAAATAATATTATTTAGGCACAAATCAAGCAATTTGAAATTAAAAATAAAACGAAAACAAGACGAGCAAATAAAATCAGTAGATTATGCTCGTTATTTTAACAAATTATTTAGATATTCGCATGGAAATGTAGGAGTTGCCCTACTTGCATGGGTAGCCAATATTAGTAAATATAGCAACAAACTTATTTATTTAGACCAACCAAAAAATGTAGATACCTCTTCGTTAGATTTATTTGAAAACGACATAAAAATACTTTTAACACAATTTATTTTACACAAAAGACTAACTATTTCAAAAGCACAAAAAGTTAGCTTGCAAGAAAAACACGACATAATAAAACATTTTAACTACCTTAAACGTGCAGGAATATTGGTTGAAAAAGTTGCCAAAATATACGAAATAAACGATTTTGTTTATTCCCACATAGAAACAAAACTCAGAGAAGAAGAATATTTATAAAAAAAGAATATTTGTAAAATTAATAAATAAATAGTAAATTTGCAAAGGATAGTTTTAAACAAAAGTTAAAAAGATTAAATATAAAAAAAAATGTTATCACAAGTAATATACGTAAGCGTAAGAAAAGCAAGTTGCACCGACGAAGAAATACAAAAAATACTTGAAGCAAGTAATCGTAAAAATGGAGAAAGAGATATTTCAGGTGTTTTGCTTTATTCTAAAAGTAAATTTTTACAAGTTTTAGAAGGCGAGAAAGACGAAATTATGGAACTTTACGATAAAATTAAAGCAGACGAAAGACATACAAACGTAATAATGATTTCGCTACGTCCTATCAAAGAACGATATTTCCCAAGCTGGCAAATGGGCTCTAAAAAAATAGACGATAGCTACGACTTCTTAACCGACATGGACGAACAATCTAAAAAAGAATTTAAAAAAATTCTTGAAGGAGAACAAACTAATGACGCCATAAGAATAATTAATAAACTTTTTTAATATTATGACCGAAGAAAAAGAAAATAAAATTAGAGACATAAATAATATTAAATTTAGCAATAATTTAGATGAAATTGTTAGCAGCTTAGAAATTATTTTAATGATGTTTGAAGTAAACGATGACAAAGACATTATTTTGGCTTGTAAAAAAAGATTGTCCGAAGGAGTTAAAATACTAAAAGAACACGATTTTAAAGGTGCCGAGAATTTTAAAGTTGACTAAATAAAACTCAAAATAGAGTAATTAAATAATATATTTTATTTTTTTGCAACTATTTTTTATTATTCCTATCTAATAGAAAATGATATTCTTTAAAAGTTTAATATTCTTATATTTAGCTATATAGAAGTTGTTCTGATTTAGTTTTCATTTTATTTATAAACCCTAATATTAATTATTAAATTAAAAAATCATGAAAAGAATTACATTGTTCCTATCAGTCATGCTTTTTTCATTTGCAATTTTTGCCCAAAAAAACGAGGTGAAAATTAAACTAAAAGCAGATGAGAATAGTTTTGAAGTAATTAATAAAGGCATGCAGAGTCTGACGGTAAAGTCAACTTTGTCGGCACTTTATTTTTCAGATGCGAAGACCAAAGGAGGCGATTTTACACTGTTGCAAGCAAATGGTCTTATCAAAATTTTTGACATGGGAAGTCCTAACATCCCAGTTGTTAGCAAATTAATAGAAGTACCACAAGACGCTAAAGTTAAAATTAATATTGTTAGCTACGACGAACAAATTTTTAATCTTGCCGATTATGGAATAATGAATAAAATTGTTCCTGCACAACGCTCTATTTCTAAAAGCGAAGACCCTATTGATGTGCCTTTTGCTTATGATGAAAAAATTTATAATAAAGATGGTTTTGTAAACACCACAGTTGCCACCTACGAAGAGTCAGGAATGTTGCGTGCTACTCGCTTAGGACGATTAGAAATCTCTCCTATTCAATACAATCCTGCCAAAAATCAAATCAGAGTTCTAAACAACCTTGTGGTTGAAGTAGAATTTGTTGGAGCAAATATACCTAAAACTCAAGCCCTAAAAACTAAATATGCGTCATCATACTACGACAAAATGTTTGGTGGCCAAATTTTAAACTATCAAAAAGCAGATTCCAAAGAATTAGTTCAAGCAACTACCCACATGGTAATTGTTGCAGATAGAATGTTTGAAGCACAACTTCAAGAATTTATTGAATGGAAAGAATTAAAAGGTTTTGATGTAACTGTTGGCTACACCGATGATATTGGTGCAAACACCACAGATATTAAAGCATACCTTCAAGCAATTTACGAAGGTTCAGACCCAATGGAGTTTGTTCTTTTTGTAGGTGATGTTCAACAAGTTCCTACTTTTACTAGTAGTCAGGAAACTCCTCACGTTACGGACTTAAGATACTGCGAATATACTGGCGATAACTTACCAGAAGTATATTACGGACGTTTTTCTGCACAAACAACAGCACAACTACAACCACAAATTGACAAAACTCTTATGTATGAAAAATACGAAATGTCTGATCCTTCTTATTTGTCGGAAGTATTTCTTGTCGCAGGAGACGACGAAGCCTGGGAAGATATATATGGAAATGGAGCTATTTGGTATGCGGATAACTATTATATGAATGCAGACAATGGTGTAAATGCTCATACATACTTACAAGATTTTGATAATAATGCTGTATCAGATATTATTGTTCAAGATATGAACGCAGGACTTGCTTTTGCAAATTATACTGCTCACTGTAGTTCATCTGGTTGGGGAACTCCAAATTTTGTAACTTCCGATGTAAATTCTTTAACAAATAGTGAGAAGTATGGTATTTGGATAGGAAACTGTTGTCAATCAGTTATGTTTGGATTAGACGAATGTTTTGGTGAAGCTGCACTTAGAAAGGTAGATGGTGGAGCTATTGGAGATATTGGTGGTTCTGAAAGTACATATTGGGACGAAGATTATTGGTGGGGCGTAGGTCTTGGAACGCCAGTAGAAGAACCAGCTTATGAAAATTTTGACCGTGGAGTTTATGATGGTATGATGCACACATTAGCCAACGAATCTGATATTTCTACTTGGATGACAGCACAAGGACAATACAATGTGTGTGGAAACCTTGCTGTTGAATCTTCAAGCTCAGGCTTAAAACAATATTATTGGGAAATTTATCACCTTATGGGAGACCCAACTCTTATGAACTTTATTGGCGTGCCAGATGCAATTACTTATACTCTTAATCCTGCAGTATTATTTGTTGGAGCTAATTCTACAGAAATTTCTACTGTGCCTTACGGATATATTGCTGTTCACCAAGGTGGAAACAGAATTTGTGTTGCAAGTGCAGACGGAAATGGTGATGCTACTTTAAACTTCTCTTCTACAATCGTAAGTGGAGATGTAACTCTTGTAATTACAGCTCAAAACAAACAACCTTTGATTGAAACTATTGTGCCTTTTGCAATAGACGAACCTTTTATTGCTCTTAATAGCTATGCTACAAGTGCAGACCCTGATTTTGGAACAGCTATTACTTTAGACGTAACTTTAGAAAACCTTGCTCTTTCAGGAAGTGGTAACGATGCTACAAATGTAAGTGCAGTATTAAGCATAACAGACGATTATGTTACAATTACAGATGCTTCAGGTGATTTTGGAGATATGGCAGCAGCTGCAACATCTACACAGTCAGGAACTTATGCTATAACAATCGCAAACGACGTTCCAGACGGATATGTATTTAATTTTGACCTTGCAATAACTGCAGACGAAGGTTCTTGGAACTCTACTCTACACTTAACTGCAAATGCTCCTGAATTTAAAATTACAGGAATGACAATAACAAACGACGACGACAACAACGGAAGATTAGACCCAGGTGAAACTGCAGATTTAATTTTTACAACAAGCAACGTAGGAAATGCAAATGCTTCCGATATATTAGCTTCATTAATAGATGATTCAAGTGATTTAACAATAGCAACAGATGAACAATTTGTAACAATAAATACAGACGGAACAACAGATGTTATATTTAGTGTGTCGGCAAGCTCAAGCACTGTTGAAGGAACACTTGTAAATCTTACTATGAGCTTAGAAAAAAATGTTGTTTACACAGCAGAATTTGAACAAGACTTAACTATTGGACAAGAACCTATGGTAATAATAGGAGAAGGAACTGAAACATCTGGTAATTATCCATTTTATACTTGGTATAAAAATAACAAAACTCAAATGCTATATCTTGGAAGCGAAATAGGAGCAGGAGACATGCTTATTCAAGAAATTGCTTTTGACTTTACCAATACTGATGGAACAATTACATATCTAACAGACCTACAAATTAACTTTAAAGAAACTTCTTTAACTCAATTTGGTTCAAGCTACGAAGACATGACAGGAGCAACAACTGTTTTAAGCTCTGCATCATACACAATGCCACAAACAAACGGCTGGTATTCTTTTGATATAGATAATTTTGATTTTGATGCAAATCAAAACTTAATTATTGAAATAATCTGGGGAGACAACGGAGATTATGGAGACTATGGCGATGAATATAAATTAAATTGCACTTCTACAGATTTTACTTCTGTTGCTTACGGATATGCAGATTCTGAAACTCCTCCTTTTTATGATGGTAACAGTAGTGTTAGACCAAATATTACTATGTATTTTGGAATAGCTGGACAAACTGCAATTAATAAAATAGAAAGCAATATTAATATTTATCCAAACCCAAGTAATGGCGTATTTAATATTAATTTAGCAAACACAGATAATATCATTGAAATATATAACATTAAAGGACAACTTATTTTATCGCAAGAAACAAACGATAGTAATACAACTATTGATTTAAGCTCACAATCAAAAGGAGTTTATATTTTAAAACTTCAATTTGACGAACAAACTATTACTGAAAAAATAATAGTTGAATAATATTGTTTTTAGTTTTTCATAATGTTAAAGTCCCTGATTAATTTCAGGGGCTTTTTTTTTCATCAAATCGTTTTATTCTTTACCTTTTGCAAATAAATAATTAAATTTGAAAATTCTTAATTTTAAATAATTTTTACCTCCCAAAAAACATGCACCGATGAAAAAAACAACAATAATTCTTATATCAATTTTTATTTGTAATATAATTTACGCCCAAAAAACAGATTATATAACATTTGGAACAAATACAACTCTTGACGTAGTAACTTGGAACATAGAAAATTTCCCTAAAAACGGACAAACAACATTAGACTACTTAACGCCCATAATTGAATCTCTTGAAATAGATATTTTTGCATTTCAAGAAATTAGCGACCCCGTTTTATTTGAACAAATGGTTGCTAATATTGATGGATATTCATGCTATTTTGAATCAAGCTGGTATGCAGGATTAGCCTATTTATACAATTACAACACAATTCAAATAAACGACATTTATGAAATATACACAACCGAGCCATATTGGAGTCCTTTTCCTCGTTCGCCAATGGTTATGGAATTTACTTACGATAATGAAGATTATGTGTTAATTAACAACCACTTAAAATGCTGTGGAGATGGAACGTTAAATTTAAACGATGCCGACGACGAGGAAAACAGAAGATATATTGCAAATAATTTATTACAAGAATATATTGTAGAAAATTTTCCAGATGAAAAAGTTTTTGTGGTTGGCGACATGAACGACGAAATTACCGACCCATCGGAAGATAATGTTTTTCAGAATATTATAGATAACACAGAAAACTTTATGTTTGCTGATATGGAAATAGCAAATTCAAACAGTTCTGAATGGTCGTATCCTACTTGGCCATCTCATTTAGACCACATTTTAATAACAAACGAATTATTTGTGGATTTTGAAAATGAATTATCCGAAATACAAACTTTAAAAATAGAAGAATCGCTTGATGGTGGCTGGTCTGAATACGATCAAAATATTTCTGACCACCGGCCTGTTGGCATAAAAATATTTTCAGAAAACACTCTTGAGTTAGGAGAATTTGATTCTAATAATTTTGTATTTAACAGCTCTCCAAATCCTTGTAAATCAAAATTAAATTTTGAATTTGATGAAGTTTTGGAAAATTCGGTAATAGAAATTTATAATATTTACGGTAAAAGAGTTCAAAAAATTAATATTTCTAAAGGGCAATCTCGGACTGTTATTAATCTAAATAATATGCCAGAAGGAATTTATTTTGCAAAATTAATCACAAATAATAATACAATTAATTGCAATACAATAATAATTGGGAATTAAATAACCAAAATTTGCTGTTTTTCTAAGCTATATTAATAAAAAACACTATTTATAATATTTTTTAAATTTGAATAACAAAAAATAAATAATTATCTTTGTATAAAATAATTTATTGTTAAGTTTAATAAACAATAGTGAGTTGAAAATCTATTTAATACACTAATATTAAATAAAATAACTGCAATAATTTATTAAAATTTATTCTTATCATAAATAATTTATTTATTGTATTTTAATTAAAAATTAAAGACTAAAAATTAAAAACCTAACGAAGTGTTTAATAGATTAAGACAGAAAAAACACTCACTTACTTATAGATGCTAAAAAAAATAGACATATACATAATAAAGAAATTTTTGGGAACATTTTTCTTTTCTATTATGCTAATAATCGGAATAGCCATTGTTTTTGATTTTTCCGAAAATCTTGACGATATTATTGAAAAACAAGTCTCTGCCAAAGAAGTAATTTTTGATTATTATTTTAATTTTATTCCCTATTATGTAAACCTGTTTTTGTTTTTGTTTGTATTTATTTCTGTTATTTTTTTTACCTCTAAAATGGCGGCAAAGAGCGAAATAATTGCAATATTAAGCACAGGTATTAGTTTCCGACGGCTTTTGTATCCATATTTTGTTTCGGCATTTGTTCTTGCCATAATGTCCTTAATACTTGGCAATTTTATTATTCCTCCGGCAAACAAAGTTAGGCTCAAATTTGAAGGAGATTATTTACGACATCGGCACTACAACAACGAAAGAAATATGCACAAGCAGATTAGTCCGGGAGTATATTTATACATTGAGTTTTATGCAGTAAATACGGACATTGCACACAAATTTTCCATAGAAAAATACGAAAACAAACGACTTGTTTCTAAGCTCGTTTCTACAAGTGCAAGATGGGATACTACAAAAAACAAATGGAATGTAAGTAATTATTACATAAGGGAGTATGGCGAAAAAGAAGATATTTTAAAATACGGAAAATCAATAGATACTGCCATAAATATATACCCCGAAGATTTTAAGCGAACACTTACCGACATAACCACGCTTGACTATTTTGAACTCAACGATTTTATTGCAGAGCAACGGCTTTATGGCACAAAAAATATAGATGCTTTTTTGTTAGAAAAATACAGAAGGCTTGCATTTCCCTTCTCTACATTTATACTGAGTTTTATAGGAGTTTCGCTTGCCTCACGAAAGGTAAAAGGTGGAACAGGTTTAAATATTGGTATAGGCTTGCTTATCAGTTTTATGTATATTCTATTTATGCAAATATCCGACCAGTTTACAATTAAGGGAAATTTCCCGCCACTGCTCTCTGTTTGGACACCTAATATAATATTTACAATAGTAGCATATTTTGTTTACAGACTTGCTCCTAAATAAATTGGTTTATTGATAATAAAAAAAAACAATGCAACAATTTTAACAATGTAACCAATAAACAAATAAACCAATAAACAAATAAACCACTAACATCTAATTATGGCAGATTTTAAAACACACTTATCGGTAGGGGCTGCTACTGGTTTTGGCGTATCCGTTATAACATACTGGATAGACTGGATAAGCGATGTTCGCATGGCAGTAATAATATTTTTTGCAACAGTTATTGGCTCGTTTTTACCCGACATGGACAGCAATTCAGGCTTGCCCGTTCGGATAATTTTTGGGCTGTATGCCTATTTGGCTGCCACTCTCACAATCTATTATTTGCACGACAACGGTGCAACAATTTATCTAACACTCTTTTTGCCAATAGCTTCATTTGTGTTTGTTCAATACTATTTGCATAAAATATTTTCCAAATACACCAAACATCGAGGCATATTTCATTCAATACCAGCAGGGCTGATTGCTTTTTTTGCACCTCTTGTTATTGCTTGGTCAACAGATTTGCTTGTTCTCGAAAAATTTGTTGTAGCACTTGCAGTAAGCAGCGGATATTTTTGTCATTTAATATTAGACGAAATATATTCTGTAAATATTCTTATGAGCCACAAAAAAAAGAAAAAAACATCGTGGAGAGAGTTTTCTTTTAAAAAATATATTAATGAGCGTTTTGGAGTGAAAAAATCTTTTGGAACAGCATTGGATTTTGGATTTAAACAAAAAGAAAAATACCCAGCAGTAATTGCATATCTTGTGCTTATCGGATTGATAATTATATCTTTACCTATATTGATGGAAATTTATAAAAAAATATTTTAAAATATAATAACTACAAAAAATGGACAAAAAGAATTTTTTTGAAAAGCAATTCACCTTTGACCGAGTTGTGAGAATAATAATTTCTATAATAATTATTCTCGCAATTCTTTTTATTTTAGACTATCTTAGTGCAATACTTATCCCATTCGTAATAGCCTTAATATTAGCATATTTAATGAATCCATTTGTGAATTTATTACAAAGATTGGTGAAAAAAAGATTTATTGCAGTTCTTTTGAGTTTGGTAATTTTGTTTGGAGGAATAACAACCGTTATTGTGATACTTGTGCCAATAATAACCAACGAAGTTACGCACATGGGCGAACTCGTTCAAGATTTAGTATCCGAAAGCGATTTGCAAGCAGAAATAGAAACATATCTACCCGAAAACATTGCCGATAAAGTGAAGAATTTTATTGTAAGCAAAGATTTTCAAAAGCTATTTGAAGGCAACGAAGTGGGAGACCTATCAAATTTTGTAGCAAAAAAAATACTCCCAACTATTGGAAACCTTTTTTCCGAAACAATAAACGTAGTGCTCGGAATATTAAGTCTGGCAATTGTAATTTTATACTTAATATTTTTACTTATAGACTACAACGATGTAGTTGCAGAATGGAAAACACTTATTCCGCCAAAATACAAAAACATGGTTCTCGGTTTCCTGCACGATTTTGAAGTTGCAATGAACAAATATTTTAGAGCACAAATGCTTATAGCTACAATTGTAGGAGTGTTGTTTTCTATTGGCTTTACTATCATTGGTTTACCTATGGGGATTGTGCTTGGTATTTTTATAGGAATGTTAAATATGATTCCTTATATGCAAAATATTGCACTAATTCCAGCAATATTTTTGGCACTAATGAAATCGTTAGAAACAGGCTCAAATTTATGGGTAATACTTGGACTTGTTTTGTTGGTTTTCCTTGTTATTCAGATAATTCAAGATGCAGTGCTTGTGCCTAAAATTATGGGAGATGCTATTGGTCTAAATCCTGCTGTAATTCTTCTTTCACTTTCTATTTGGGGCAAAATGCTTGGAACTCTCGGGCTACTTATTGCATTGCCAATCACTTATTTAATAATTTCATATTACCGAAGGTTTATTAATAACTCTCATAAAATAGAAGGTCCTTCACGAATACCCGAAGAGGATTTGAGAAGGCGATAATTTAAAACTTCCATTATAAAAAAAGGCTGTTCCAAAAGACAGCCTTTGTTTTAATATCAAACCTACTAAAATTCCTAATTATTTATTTTAACTTTACTTTTTCCTTTTTCTTTAACTGTTTTTCCTTTTTCTTTTCCTTTGCCATTTCCGTCTGATTCATTTTTCATGGCTGCATATTTTTTTAATTTTCCTTCAAAAACCGATGCTTCTAAATAGCCAACTTCCATATACGACTCGCTTGTGCTTGGAAAAACAAAAAATGTGGTTGGATATCCGCTAAACTTACTGTAAGACAATGTATTAATTAAGCTTTTCCCGCTGTAATTTGCTCCGTTGTAAGTATAAGTTCCTGCTTTTTCTGGATTTAATTTTATTGCTACAAAGTCTGCATCAATAAGGTCTATAACGCTTTTTTGCGAGTAAGTTTTATCGTCCATAACTTTACACCAATGACACCAGTCTGTGTATGCGTCTAATATTATTATTTTTCCTTCGTCTTGTGCAAGTTGATAGCCTTCTTCCCAGCTATACCATTTTAAACTTGTGTTTGCTTCTTTTTGAGCATTTACTGATAATGAAAATGTTAGTAAAATTAGTGCTACTACAAAAATGTTTTTTTTCATGTTTTTTTTAATTTTAAAATATTAATTATTATATAAAAGGATTTTAGACTTTGTAATAAAATCGGTAGTGTTGTAAATTATTAGTTTGCACCACGATACTAAACCCATGCAAGATGTTAGTAAGTGTTTATCGTAAAAAGATTTACTAAAATTACGTAGGAATTTAGTAACATCAAAAATAACTACCACTACCAAAAGGTATTAATCATGTATTTAATTTAAAACAATAAGTCAATATAATTACAAACGTATTTTTGTTCAAAAAGTTTCATTAATATGCAAGTAAATAGATATTTTTATATTTTTTAACACTTTATTTCATGCTTTCAAACAATTTATAATGGTTTCCGTTCATTCCCATTTTTTTGTAAACTTTTTGAGCATTAGTATTTGAATTATCTACATAAAGCCTTATGCCTGAATAAATTTCATTATCGGCAACAAGCTGTTTTATAAAAGAATACATGTTTTTAAATACTCCTAATTTTCTATATTCTGGTAAAACATAAACAGATTGAATCCATACAACATAACTATTTCGCCAGTCGCTCCATTCATAAGTTATTAAAAGCGAGCCAATAATTATATCTTGTTGAATTGCAACAAAATACTGTCCTTTTGATTTATCATCAAAAACTGCTTTTACACCCGCTTGAACAGTTTCTTGTTCTAACACAAAATTTTCGGTTTCCAAAGCCATTTTTTGTTGAAAATCGGAAATTATTTTTACATCTGTTTTGTTTGCTTTTTGTATTTTCATATTTTTAGAAAAATTACAGTTATTGTTAAAAGAAAAAATGTTGTAAAAATTGATAAAAAATTAAGACTAAAAAAATCAAACATTATTTTGATAACCTTCATCTATTTTGAGGCTTGATTTGTTGGCTGCGGCAACAGCAAGTCGGTCGCAGCGTTCGTTTTCTGGAATATTGCTATGTCCTTTTACCCAAGTAAGTTTTATATCATGTTGCGGATATATTTTTAAAAACCGTTTCCAAAGGTCTGGATTTTTTTTATCTTTAAAGTTCTTTTTTTGCCAACCAAAAACCCATTTTTTTTCAATAGCATCTACAACATATTTAGAATCAGAGTAAATCGTTACATTGCACCTTCTTGTTAAAGTCTCAAGAGCTACAATAACAGCCAAAAGTTCCATACGATTATTAGTTGTCAGTTTAAATCCTTCTGATAATTCCTTTCGGTGCTTGCCGTGCAATAGAACTGCTCCGTAGCCTCCTGCCCCAGGATTTCCAAGGGCAGAGCCATCGGTGTATATTGTTACTTTGGTCATGAAAAAATATTAAAATTGTTGAAATATAAAATTGAATATATAATAAATTTTATAAAAAAATAGATGCTTTTTATTTAATAAAATTGATTAGAAATGCAAAATTACTAAAAAATGATTTGTTTCAATATTTTTTTTTAATAAATAATATTATAAATGATGAAAAAAAGACTTTTTTTATTATTTTTGTCTCTCATATTAAAAAAACATTTTTACTCTTACTAAATATAACATTTTTACTCTTTTAAATAAAAAAATCTTACTATGAAAGAAAAAGCAAAAATTCAAAGACACAACTTTTGGGTTGGTCGTTTTTATTCTTATTCGGGAGCAAACTTTTATTTAGATTGCCCTTCAATGGTTTTTAACGTTTATATTAATGAAAAAGCAAAAGAACCAGATTTTTACAAAGAGCAAATTATTGCGAAATTTCCTATTATAGCAGAAGAATATCCCAAAACAATTGAACAATTATTTGCAAAAGTAATTCAGCAGGTTGCTAAAATGGACTTGAACCTATATGTAGATAAGTATAGTGTAATGAAAGACGACGACGAATGGACAATTGCTTTTGAAAGCCTTGACGAATATTTGTCGGAAGACGTGGTAGTTATGGTTGGAAAATGGTTTGAAGCAATGACACAGAACTCAAAATTTGATTTTGATAAAGAATTTGAAGTTTTGCAAGATACATTTAATAAAACACTTTACGGAGGTCCTACAATCTATTCGCTTGTAGAAGCAGGTATAAAAAAAGATATTCCTGTTCACTATTTATACGAAGAAAATTCTCTACAATGGGGCTATGGACACAAGCAACAAAGAGGTCGTTCCACTATTTTCCACTCCGACGGAATCAAAGACACCGAATTTACAACCTACAAAGATATGATGGGCGAATTTTTGGAACTTTGTAATTTTCCAACTCCAAAAGGAGATAATTGTTTTACCGAAGAAGAAATTCAAGAAACAGTAGAAAAACTTGGTTTTCCTGTTGTTATTAAGCCTGTTGCCGGACACAAAGGACAAGGCGTAACAACAGGTATAGAGTCTATGGAAGAGGCATTTAAGGCATTTAATAACATTGTGAATGCAGCCAAAGAAGAAGGAGTGGCTTTTGAAGGAGCATTAGCACAACAACAAATTTATGGATACGACCACAGAATACTTACAGTTGGAGGCAAATTTGTAGCTTGCCTAAAAAGAGAGCCAGCATTTGTTATTGGCGATGGCAAACAAACTATCCAAGAGCTTATTATAGAAGACAACAAACTGGAAATACGTGCAGATACAGCACGCTCGCCTTTAGCAAAAATTGTGCTTGACGCTGATATGATTGACTACCTTACACTTCAAGGACTTACACCAGACGCAGTGCCAGCAAAAGACGAAAAAATAGTTTTGCGTAGAGTTGCAAATATTTCGGCAGGAGGAGTTTCCTTTAATGTTACCGACGAAATGCACCCAGAAAATATTAAAATGGCCGAAAATATTGCAAAATTCTTTAACGTTACTGCACTCGGAATAGACGTGCTTGCACAAGATATTGGCAAACCTTGGCACGAAGGAAATTTTGGAATAATTGAAATTAACGCCGGACCAGGAGTTTTTATGCACCTTGCACCTGCTTTTGGAGGTTCAGTTGATGTGCCAGCAGCAATAATGGAACACTTTTTTGGAACAAACAAAAATGCTGGACGAATCCCAATTATTACAGGAAACTATCTGACCAATATTTTTATAGAAGGACTATATAATAAATTTAAAGAAATAAAACCAAATATTGAATTTGGTAGCGTAAGAAAAGACGGAGTTTATTTCAACAACTCCTTCTTTATGGAAAATATGCACAACGAAAAATGTAAAATGCTTTTCCGAAACCCAAAATTAGAAGTTGCCGTTCTTGAACACACAAAAGATACAATATACGATTTTGGAACATGGCATACAAAACACGATATTGCAATTTTGGAAAAACCAACTTTCGCAGAAGAAATTCTTAAAAGAGACCTAATAAAAGAAGGAATCCTAATATCAATAGAAGACGAAGATGCAGACGATTTAGAAAACACAAAATTACTTATAACTCTCTTTGTTGCAGGAATTAAAACAAAAGAAGTTACAGTAAAAAAAGAAGATGCAGACAATAAAGTATTAGAACTATTAGAACCATTTTTAAAAGAATTATTAGAAAAGTATTAAAAGATTATTAAACATTAAATTTTCCATAAAAACTAATTTTTATGGAAAATTATTTATAAAAACCAATTAAAAATAAAAACATGATTATTGAAAAAGACAAAGTAGTATCATTACATTACGAGTTAAGAACAGAGAAAAATGGTGATATTCAGGAAACAACAAAAGGTGGTCAGCCACTAACATTTATTTATGGAAACCAACAAATGTTACCAAAATTTGAGGAAAATCTTGCGAACCTAAAAACAGGCGAAAAATTTGAATTTATGCTTGACCCTAAAAACGGATACGGAGAAGTAAACCCTCAAATGATTATAGATATTCCAAAAACATCTCTATCGCAAGATGGCAAATTAGACCCAAACATTGTGGCAGTAGGAAAAGTTATTGGAATGCAAGACGCACAAGGAAATAGATTCAACGGAACCGTTCTTGAAATAAAAGAAGATACAGTAAATATGGATTTTAACCACACAATGGCAGGAAAAGATTTATTCTTCTCTGGTGAAATTGTAGAAGTTAGAAACGAAACAAAAGAAGAATACGAACACCGCAATCATCAGCACGACCACGAATGCACTGGATGTGGAAAACACTAAATTTAACCCAAACATTTTCCAAGTTTTTATTAAAACTTGGAAACTTGTTTATATATCCACTAACTATTTACAAAAAAAATGACTGAAAAACAACAAAAAGCAATATCATATTTTGAAAAAGCGGCACAGGCTTACGATATTGAAGATTATGAAAATGAAAAAAAGAACTTGGAGGAGGCAATAAAACTAAACCCCAATTATTTAGATGCCTACAATAATCTTGCAAATCTTTTAATGTATCATTTTGACCAGCAAGATAAAGCAAAAGAATACTTGGCAAAAGCTATTAAAATTAAGCCAGAAAATGCAGACGATTGCAATATTATTGCAAATATTCTAACAGATTATTTTGAAGACTATGACAAAGCAAAACAATACTTAGAAGAAGCCATTGAGTCTGACCCAGAGTCGCCAGATGCTTATAACAACCTTGCAAATCTTTTAGTAAGCTATTTTGAAGAATACCAAAAAGCAAAAGAATATTACGAAAAAGCAATTAAATTAGACCCCGAATTTGCCGAAGTTTATAACAATCTTGCAAACCTTCTAACAGACACTTTTGAAGAACACGAAAAAGCAAAAGAATATTATGAAAAAGCAATTGAATTAGACCCTAATTTTGCTGAGGCTTACAATAATTATGCACTAATACTTACAGAACTTTTTGAAGAACACGAAAAAGCAAAAAAATACTATGAATTAGCCATAGAATTAGAACCTGATTTTGAAGAAGCTCATGAAAATTTAGACCATCTTTTATCAAATCATCTTAAATAATAACAAAAGTTAAAAAACTAACTATTTTATTTTAAATGATAAAACTTTTTATTCAAACACTTTCCAACCTCACATAAGGGCTTGGAAATGTGTTTGATTCTAATTTTAAACTCAACACCAAAAACTCAATATTTTTAATATTATGATACTAATAAAAAAAGCAGACGTCTATTCTCCTGAAAATATTGGAGTAAAAGATGTTTTAATTGCTGGTGGCAAAATTATTGCTATAGAAAATAATATTGAAGCACCAAAAGGAGTAGAAGTTCAAATTATTGAAGCAGAAGGACTAAAACTAACTCCCGGATTTATAGATGCACACGTGCATATTGCCGGAGCAGGAGGAGAAGGAGGTCCGGCAACAAGAACACCCGAACTGCAACTAAGCCAGCTTGTTGAGGCAGGAGTAACAACCGTAATTGGTTGTCTTGGAACAGACGGAATGACAAGAACCGTAGAAAGCGTGCTAATGAAATGCAAAGCCTTGAGAGACGAAGGTGTTTCGTCGTGGATATATACTGGTGCATATCAAGTCCCTACACCTACAATTACTGGCGATGTAGGAAAAGATATTTCTATTATTGATGAAGTTATTGGAGTTGGTGAAATTGCACTTTCAGACCATAGAACATCATTTCCCTCTACAAATGAGCTTGTTAGACTTGTAGAGCACGCAAGAGTAGGAGGAATGCTTGGAGGAAAAGCTGGTGTGGTAAATATTCATATGGGAGATGCAAAAAATCCATTCAAACCAATTTACGACGCAGTGGAAATTAGCGAGTTAAATTTCAAACAGTTTTTTCCAACTCATTGTAATAGAAATGATTATATCTTTGAAGATGCAAAAGAATACGGAAAAAAAGGCTGGATAGATATTACAACAAGTTCCTATCCATATTTTCCTCAATACGAAATAAAACCATCAAAAGCTCTTAAAATTTTATTAGAAAGCGGGGTGCCAATAGAACATATCACTTTCACTTCTGATGCTTGTGGTTCGTTGCCCGATTTTGACCCCGTAACTGGCGAACTGCTGCAATTAGAAATGGGATTACCTTCGGCAAACTTGCGAGAACTTAAAGACGCTGTTTTGGAAGAAAAATTAGATTTAGAAACTGCTATACAAGTTCTTACATCTACACCCGCAACAGTTTTGAAGCTAAAACAAAAGGGAAGAATAGCCACAGGAAAAGATGCAGACATTATACTTTTTGATAAAGATTTTAAAATAAAACACCTCATAGCAATGGGTAAAATAATGACTTCTGATTACAAAATTAAAGTAAAAGGAGCTTACGAATAAAAAAAAAGCTATAAGATTTTATGTAACGAAAAATAAAATCTATTAATCAAAAAATAAATTTTAAAATTAGAAAAATAGGTTTAAGTCAAAAAAATGACTAAACCTATTTGCATATCTATATAATTTATAAAAATTACGAACATAATAACAACAAAATTATGCAAGCAAAGGAAGATTTTACCTACTCAGAAGATAAAAACGAATATGTAATTCAACTCAAAAAAAAGAATTACTGGTGGTTGCTTCTATTTTTACTACTATTACTGCCACTTATCTTATTAATTCGTTTAAAAAAAGATGTGGTTTTTAAAACAGTGGATATTGTAAGTGAAACAGCACTTTCTAATGCAGATGTGCAGTTTCTTTATATAGACCGGCATCTGACCAGCCAAGAAACTCATAAGCTAAAAGGCAAAACTGGCGAAAATGGAATAATCGTTTTTGAAGACGTAAAATACACACTTTTTGCAAAACTTTTTTATGCCGACGACAAATCGCAAGTTGTAGCAACAGGAGGATGTTTTATGGGAGATAGCATTATGCCGCTTTTTCATAAATTAAAAGATAAAAAAGAAAACCTGTTAAAACTACCTGCTCGTTCGGAAACTTATGATTTTCAGGTTGTTGACCAGATGGATAGCCAGCCAATACCCGATGCCGAAATAAGTATGGAGCTAACTGTTTCCGACCAGAAAATTGATGCAAACAGCAAAACAAATCCAAATGGAATGTCGGAATTTGAAAATATAGTTTTTTGTTCGGATAAAATTATGCTTATAGCAAGCAAATATGGATATTTGAATGATACAATAAACAGCACGGTAGAAAATATTTCAATAGATTTGAACCGAAGAACTCTTTATCTAAAACCTAAAACAGATATGGTTCAATTTATTGTAAAAGACTTATACTCAAAACAAACTGTGCCAAACGCTACTGCTTATTTAATTATAAAATCAGACACTGTAAAAATAACAACCAACACAAATGGAGTAGGAAAGGGGGCTTTTGAAGATGTGCATATTATCCAAAATATGCAAATAAAAGTTCGTCATATCGCCTACCACGACACAATTACAAAAGAATACAAAGTATCTGATTTTGTAGAATTTAATGAAGACGAAAGAACAATTTATATTCGTCCGAAAACACAAAATTATACTTTTAAAAATATTGATGCAGAAACAAACGAAGCTATTGTTGGAGTAAAAAATGAAATATTTGTAAACAACAAATCGCAAGGAACAGAATATAGCAACGACCAGGGAGTTTTTGTAATCTCAGGATTAATTTCTAATGATAAAATAAAAATAATTGCAACAAAAACAGGATACAATAAAAATAGTTCAACAATAAATAATAAAAAAGTTAGCCAACTGGCAAGCGAGGCGTCTCGGCAAATTCCTCTTACAAAAATTCCGCCACCACCCAAAAATGTAGAACCTCCACGCAAAAATTGTAGAGCACATTTCTCTGGAACACTTCTTTCAGATAGTCCTATAGTAGGTCATATTAGTAAAATTTATACGCCAGACAAATACGGCGAATATGTGGGCGAAGGCGAATATCCAAACAATAATACAGCTTTTCCAAAAGCTGTAAAATATACTTTTGACGGAATTGCAGTGGACAAAGGAACAAGAATAATTCTTTATAGCAAAGAAAATTTTCAGGGAACTGTTTTGTTAGATATAAAAGGTCCGGCAATAATAAACAATAGCAAGTGGAAAGACGAAAGAAGAATACGAGATTTTACCACAAAAACTTTTTCTGGCGGATTTCAATCACAATTTCCAACCTCCTGCCGTAGCTGGAGCAAAGGAAATATGAACGACTGGTCAAACGGTTCTATAAAAGTAATTTGTGATTAATAATTAAAAAACAAAGAACTTATTTTTACATGAAAATTATAAAAAAACTACACTATGGAAGAAAAAAACATTACTCAGACCAATCAGAACGAAATTACGTGTAAAAATTGTGCTGCAAAATTGAAATTTAAGCCCGGAACTACAAGTTTAAATTGTGAATATTGTGGAACAATGAATGAGATAGTTATAGACAAATCCAAAATAAGAGAAGCAACTCGTGAAATTGATTATCAGGATTTTATAAATAATACTGTAGATATTTCGGCACAACAACAAGTAACAACCGTAAAATGCAGTGGCTGTGGAGCAGAAACGTCTTTTGACCCAAATGTAGTTTCCTCTAAATGCGATTTTTGTGGAAGCCCGATGGTTGCTAACGAAGGCGAGTCGCATAATGCAATTACTCCCTCAGCATTAGTGCCTTTCAAAATTGAAGACAAGCAAGGTAAACAAATGTTTCAATCTTGGCTTGGAAAACTTTGGTGGGCTCCCAACAATTTAAAAAAATATGCAAGAAGCGGAAAACTAAAAGGAATGTATATTCCTTACTGGACTTACGACTCCAGCACAAACACAAGCTACAGCGGTCAGAGAGGAACTGAATATCAGGTAGAAGAGAATTATACTGATTCTAATGGAGAATCCAAAACAAGAACAGTTACAAAAGTAAGATGGACGTCTGTTAGCGGACGGGTTTATAATAGTTTTGATGATATTCTTGTTGTTGCAAGCAAATCATTACCAGTAAAATTACAAGATAAATTAGAGCCTTGGAATTTAAACGAATTAGTTCCTTACGACAATAAATTTTTAACAGGCTTTAAAACAGAATCTTATCAAGTAGATATAAAAGAAGGATTTGGTTCGGCACAAAACAAAATGGAGCCAACAATAGAAAGAACCATCAAAAGTGATATTGGCGGTGATAGACAACGTATTACATCTAAAAATGTAATGTATAACAACACAACCTTTAAACATATTTTGCTTCCAATTTGGATAAGTGTTTATCGTTATAATGATAAAGCATATCGCTTTATAATAAATGGGCAAACAGGTGAAGTTCAAGGAGAACGACCATACAGCTGGATAAAAATAGCATTAGCAATTTTTGTAGCAATAATAGTATTATTAATCCTATTTCTTTTACTGGGAGGTTAATAATTAATTAGAAAAATAAAAATTATTAAAAAAACTTAAAAACTTAAAAAATGATTGTATTATATATTTTAGCCTTGTTACTATCTTTTTATATTCTTGCAAAAGTATGCGACGAATATTTTGTAGAATCTTTGGATATAATATCCAAGAAGTGGAAAATGTCTTCCGATGCTGCCGGAGCTACACTTATGGCAGTAGGCTCAAGTGCACCTGAACTTTTTGTGGCACTTTTTGCTATAATTAGTCCCGAGAAGGGTAGCGAAGCTCTTGGTGTAGGAAATATTGTTGGTTCGGCAATATTTAACATATTAGTAATTACTGGTGCAGTAGGGCTTGTGAAAAAATCAAAACTTGCTTGGAGACCTGTTATGAGAGACGTGTTTTTTTACTCGGTGGCAGTAGCATTATTAATAGGAGTATTTTTTATAGGAAGTTTTGGAGTTTTAGAAACAATAGTATTTCTATTAGTTTATGTTGCTTATGTTATAGTTGTAGTATATTGGCGAAAAATGTTTCCTCCAAACAAAATAGAATTAGAACTCGCACAACTTGAAGAAGACACCGAAACTGAAAAGAACAATTCAACAGAAGAACCTGAAAAACAGGCTGCTTGGAAAAAAATATTTATGCCAATAGATTTTATTTTAGACAAACTATTTCCTTCAATGAAACATTTTTACATAGTCTTTTTTATTTCTATAATAATAATAGCAGGAATAAGCTGGGTTTTGGTAGAAAGTGCAGTAGAAATTTCTCACATATTAAATATTCCATCAGTAATTGTTGGGCTTACAGTTCTTGCAGTAGGAACATCAGTTCCAGATTTATTCTCGTCAATAATTGTAGCAAAAGAAAACAAAGGCGGAATGGCTGTAAGCAACGGAATTGGCTCAAATATTTTTGACATTCTTGTAGGACTTGGCTTGCCTTTCCTTATTATGATACTTATTTCGGGAGTAGAAATTCCAGCAGAAGACAGCAATATCACAATCTCATCATTTATTTTGTTTGGAACAGTTGGCGTTTTGCTTATAACTTTTATTCTTAATAAATGGAAAATTGGAAAAGGTGTAGGACTATTTTTTATCGGCATATATGTAGCCTATGTAGTTTGGCAAATACTCCAAGCTGTTGAAATTTTATAAAAAAAAACGAACAATTATATGAAAATTACGTAGAAGCAAAACACACAGATGAAAACAAAAAGCCCCCGCTAAATTATTAGAATATGAAAGAAAATAATCTTATAAATAGTCAATACTCCCTCTCTGAGGTGATTGATATTGAAGAACTTAGTCCTGTTATTCATAAATTTTCTAATGCAACAAATTTTGCACTCGGAATAGTAGATAACAACACCTCAGAAATAATAATTAAAGCGGGCTGGCAAAATATTTGCGTCAATTTTCATAGAGCCAATGAAGCTGCTTGTAAACTTTGCATAAAAAACAATGAAAAAATTTCAGGAGAATTAATAAATAAAAAATTACCTACAGTAGTAAAATGTGAGTTTGGATTGTCTAATTGTGCAACTCCAATAATTATTGAAGGAAAACATGTTGCAAATATTCTTATAGGACAAGTATTTACAGAACAACCAAACATAAAACAATTTGAAAAATATGCAGAAATTTATGGTTTTGATAAAATAAAATATATTGAGGCATTTAATAAAATACCTATTGTAAAAAAACAACAGTTGCAAGATATTGCAGACTGCTTATCTGAAATGGCTGTTTTTATAGCCAAAACAGGTTTAAATAAACTAAATGCAAATAAACTAAATGCCGAACTAATAGAAAAAAATCAAGAATTGCAAAACTCCTCTGAAGAAATTCGTGCCGCAGACGAAGAACTAAACGCAACTTTTGATGCAGTAAAAGACCTTAACGAAGAATTAATAGAGGCTAATTATAAGTTAAACGAATCTAAAACTGAATTAAAAAACAATGAAAGTATTTTAAAAGAAGCCCAAAGGATAGCAAGCCTCGGACACTGGAAATTAGATTTAAGGAAAAACAATTTAATCTGGTCAGACCAAGTTTATCGCATTTTTGGACTCAAGCCACAAGAATTTGAAGCAACATACGAAGCTTTTTTAGACAAAATCCACCCAGAAGACAGAGAAATGGTCAATTTGGCATACATTAACTCTCTAAAAACCAAAAAACCTTACGAAATAGAACACCGATTGAAATTAAAATCAGGTAAAATAAAATATGTGTTAGAAAAATGCAATACCGATTTTGATGAAAAAGGAAAACCAATCTGCTCAATAGGAACTGTATTAGATATTACAGAACGTAAAAAAATTGAACAACAACTGAAAAAACAAAACGACGACTACCTTGCACTCAACGAAGAATATGCAATAACAAACGAAAACCTTTTAATACAAAAGGAAAAAGCTGAAAGACTAAACGACCAATACCAAACAATAACCCGCTCTACCTTAGACATAATTTTTATTATAGATAAATTCGGCAAAATGCTATTTATCAACGATAGAGTAGAAGACATACTTGGATACAAAGCAAACGATTTGATAGGAAAGCCATTCTCAGACTTTGTTCCCAAAAAAGAACTCCCTCGCTATTTGCTAAAACTAAAAGATGTTTTTCTTAAAAAAGAAATAAAAAACTTTATTACATACGGACTTCATAAATCTGGAAAACATATTGACGTTGAAATAAACGGAAAATTAATACGATACAAAGGAAAACTCGCCGGACAAGGAACAATGAGAGACATTACCGAACGTAAAATTACCGAACAAAAATTACAACAACAAAACAAAGAATTAGCAAAACTAAACAAAGAACTTATAATATCTAAAAAAAGAATAGAAGAAAGTAATCAAAGATTTAAAATGCTGTCCGAGGCTACCAACGAAGCAATATTTATATCCGTAAAAGGATTTTGTATAGAAACAAATCAAGCTGCAAGTCAAATGTTTGGATATTCCTACGACGAAATAATAGGAATTTTTGGAACAGACGTTATTGCTCCCGAAAGCAAAGAACTTGTTAGGCAAAAAATGCTTTTAGAATATACAAAGCCTTACGACGCAATAGCTCAAAGAAAAGACGGCACAAAATTTCATGCCGAATTTCAAGGCAGAATGTTTACTCACGAAGGAAGAACTGTTAGAATAACTGCTGTTAGAGACATAACTGAAAGAAAAAAATCCGAAATAGCTTTAAGAGAAAGTGAAAGTAAATTTAAAAATATTTTTGAGCACTCTCCTCTCGGAATTGCGATTTTAGACATAAAAGGAAATCCTACAAATTTAAACAAACAAATATTAAAACTTCTTGGCTCTAAATCCGAAGAAGTTTCAAAAAAAATAAATACTCTCAAGCACGAAAACCTAAAGAAAATAGGATTTGAAAAAACATTCAACCAATGTGTAAAAAATAAAACTATTATTGAAGGTGAAACATTTTACGAATCAAAATGGAATGTTAGAATAAATGTAAGATACATTTTAACTCCAATATTTAACAACGACAATAATGTAGCAGGAGTTTTGTGTATTTTTGAAGATTTTACAGAACGAAAGAAAGCACAAGAAGACCTAATAATCGCAAAAGAACGGGCAGAAGAAAGCGACAGACTAAAAACAGAATTTCTTAACAATATGTCGCACGAAATAAGAACTCCTATGAACGGAATACTCGGATTTGCAGACCTTCTAAGAAAGCCAAACACAACACCCGAAAAAAGAGAGCAATTTATTAGTATAATACAAAGTAGCGGAAATCAGCTACTTAGAGTAATAGACGATATATTAGAAATCTCTCGTCTTGGAACAAAACAAGTGCAACCAAATAACAAAGAAATATGCTTAAACGATATATTATTAGACCTATTTTCTGTTTTTGACCTAAAAGCAAAAGAACAACAAATACCTCTATATCTTAAAAAAGAACTTTCCGACACCCAAAGCACAATATATACCGACGAAACAAAATTGCAAAAAATATTAAGCAATCTTTTAGAAAATGCTCTCAAATTTACCAATAAAGGCTTTGTTGAACTTGGCTATTATCTGAAAAATAACCGCTTAGAAATTTATGTGAAAGACACCGGAATAGGAATAGAAAGGAGCAAACACGATATTATATTTAACCGCTTTTCGCAAGCAGACAAAGGATTGTCTCGCAAATTTGGTGGACTTGGGCTTGGATTATCAATAGCCAAAGAAAATGCAGAACTTCTTGGAGGCGAAATTTGTATAAAGTCAGAAGAAGGGAAGGGGGCAATTTTTATCGTTAAAATACCATACAAACCTGTAAACCCTAATATAGTAAATAATAATAATATACAATACACAATATTAATAGTAGAAGATGAAGAAATAAACACACTGTATTTAGAAACTGCTTTATCCGAATTAGAATTTAATATTAAAACAATACACGCCAAAAATGGTAAAGAAGCAATTGAAATTTGTAAACAAAATAATGATATTGCCCTTGTTTTTATGGACTTAAAAATGCCAATATTAAATGGTTATGATGCAACTATTCAAATAAGAAAGATAAACCCAAACTTACCAATTATAGCTCAAACTGCATACACAACAAAACAAGACCAGCAGAAGGCAATAAATGCCGGTTGTAGCGATTTTATTAGTAAGCCAATTAAAGAAACCACCCTAAATAATATTATAGAAAAATATATAATAAAAAATAATTCATAGAGATGTTTAACCAAACCTCTCCACAAATAATATCATAAATAATATATTATCACAAAATTAAAAACTCCCAATATTTATAAAAAATAAAGGGAGTTTTTTTATTTTGACTATTAAGTTAGGTTATTTGTTTAATTGCTTATTTGTTTAATTGTTTATTCATCTTTTATATACTAATATACTAATAAACTAATAAACCAATAAACTAATAAACCAATAAACTAATAATCTAATTAATATTTCATATCTATCATACGTTTGTAATATGAATATCTCCATTTAGCGTTCTCTTTTGCTGCGGCAAACAATTCGTCTGCACTATCTGGGAACGATTTGTAAAGCGAGTTGAAACGCACTTCTCCAAGCATAAAATCTTTAATACCTTCAAAATCTGGTTCTTTTGAGTCAAGTTGGAATGGGTTTTTACCTTCGTCCTCTAATCTTGGGTCATAACGGTAGTTAGTCCAATATCCACAAGCAACAGCACGTTTTTCTTCGTCTTGTACTTGGTGCATTCCTTTTCTTAGTCCGTGTGCAATACAAGGAGAATATGCAATAATTACAGATGGTCCTGGATAAGCCTCAGCTTCTTTAATTGCTTTAAATGTTTGAGCTTGGCTTGCTCCCATAGAAATTTGTGCTACATAAATATAACCATAAGTCATACACATTGCACCTAAATCTTTTTTGCGGATTTTTTTACCAGAAGCTGCAAATTTTGCAATAGCAGCTGTTGGAGTCGCTTTTGATGATTGTCCACCAGTATTAGAATAAACC
>Ga0193956_1000102_pt1 | contig 37462 bp, 36 predicted proteins | sample BB_7_MG_FD_140358 | JGI IMG/M metagenome (GOLD analysis project Ga0193956, IMG submission 140358) | Microbial mat bacterial communities from the Broadkill River, Lewes, Delaware, United States - BB_7_MG | ecosystem: Environmental > Aquatic > Freshwater > River > Microbial mats | place: USA...
ACCACCAAAACGACCTGCCGCCATGTTAGCATACATTTTCTCGATAACAACTAATGGCTTACGGACAAGAGAGCCCAAGACCCAATAAATAATACCTTGAGCAATCAACACGCCAATTATTGCAGTTAGAAGCATTGTCTTAATGCCTTGACTGATACCAGCCTCAAGGTTCTGTTCAACAACCAACATCGTATCATGTAAGCTGGAAAGATCGTACTTGAGGTAAAGAACCCCGCCTAAATCACCAACATTACTATCCTCATGACAATCAAGACAACTTGCGTCATAGATTTGTGAACGAGTTAGAATTAGATGATCACCGGTTTCATGCAATGAGACAATACCGCTATGATCATTTTTAGCTTGTTGAAAAATAGAATTATCCAAAGAACGTCCAATATTAGATTCAAAGCTCGAATAATTTATCGAACCTTGTGGACCCAACATACCTACTTCTGCGACATTTTGAACGGTTGCTAAGTCCGTGAGCAACTCACCAAAAAGGTCCATATCACCCGTTTCAACAGAACCACTCGTACCAACAACTAAACTCTGAAAAACGCTATTTGCTTGCTGATGAGCGGCTTCGGTAAGAAGTTTTTTTTCATCATCAGCTTGACTATGTAACAAGTGCGATGTTTGTGTATTGACGATAATGGTTGCTGCCCCCATTACGGCGAGTAAAACAATCAATAATATTGTTGCAACCTTCTTTTGAATACTCATCTATCCCTCCAGTAACAAAGGCTGGCCCCCATAAATGGAGGTCAGCCTATCATTATATTTTCATAAAATTTTATAGTTCAATTTGTTCTAGATCTGAATCATAAAGAAGCTTACCAACATTAAGCAAAATCTTAACACGATCGCCCATTTTCCCCATGCCTTCAATATACTCAGTGCTATTGCCAGCATTTGTACGTGGTGGCGGCTCAATGTTTTGAGGTGGGATATCAGCAACTTCATTGACTTTATCGACAACAAGTCCAACAGAGGTAGTATTGAGTTGAACAACAATAATACACGTGCGCTCATCATAGTCACGAGGAGGTAAATTAAATCGAGCACGAACATCCATAACAGGAATAACTTTACCGCGCAGATTAATAACTCCCTTAATAAAACAAGGCATATCAGGCACTTCAGTAATACGCTGAATTCCAATAATCTCTGTTACAAAGCGAATCTCAATGCCATAATCCTCATCGCCCATATGAAAAGTAAGATACTTTCCCTCTTGGGTATCCTCATTTCCTGATTCAAGCTCACTAAAACTTGGTTTAGTTACCTCAGCCATACCTCTACTCCTTCTATAGACGAATTATTATAATAACTAATAATGTTAATGATTAAATTCATTGTGATTCTAGCCTAATCAGGATTCCATGTACACCCTAATTTGCTATAAAGTAAACATTAAACAGGTGTCTACGACGACAGATTATGGAAAAAGTGGCACGACAGACAGACCCATTTCCTCTGGAAGACCAAGCATTATATTCATGTTTTGAATCGCCTGACCAGCAGCCCCCTTAACCAGATTGTCAATTGCCGAAACAACTATGATCCTCTGGGTTCGCTCATCAACCACAAAACCAATGTCAGCATAATTACTCCCCTTCACATAGGCCACATTAGGGAGTTGACCTATAGGTAGTACTCTGACAAAAGGCTTATCGTGGTAAAAAGATTCGTACATCTTTTGAACGGATAAAATATCAATTGAGCGCGACAAGGTAGCGTAACAGGTAGACAAAATACCTCGATTCACCGGTAATAAGTGCGGTGTAAAGTTAACAACAACTTTCTCACCAACTAATGCGGACAATGTTTGTTCAATTTCTGGGGTATGGCGATGACTTGCCACACTGTACGCTTTAAAACCTTCATTCACTTCGCAAAAAAGACTACCTGTTTTCGCTTCGCGCCCTGCGCCGCTCGTCCCTGACTTACTATCGATAATCAAAGTACGGTGATCGATAATTTCACGGTCCAAGAGTGGAGCAAGCGCTAGAGCAACACTGGTAGGATAACAACCAGGATTAGCAACCAAATTTGCTTGTTCAATATGTTGACGGCCCAACTCTGGTAGACCATAAACTGCTTCAGTAAGCAAATCAGGGCTGGTATGTTTTTGATACCACTGCTCATAGACAGCAACATCATTAAGACGATAATCTGCCGACAGATCAACAACCCGGCAACCATAGTTAAGAAAGTCAGGCACAACAGCCATTGCAGTCTTATGCGGCAATGCGGTAAAGACAAAATCAGTTGTTGCTGAGATTTTCTCAACATCGACGGGCTCACATCTCAACGAAACAACACTTGCTAGAGAAGGGAACACTTTACCGATCTCCTCACCATCGTATTGCCTAGAGGTAATATGTGTAATTTCAACTTCAGGGTGCAAGGCAAGCAGACGAATTAATTCTAATCCCGTATAACCACTGGCTCCAATAACTGCAACTTTTACCACGACAACCTCCAAAAATAAAAAAGGGGAACCATACGGTTCCCCTCTTGTGTAACAGATTTTGATCGTACGCTGTACTGATTAACGCTTTGAGAACTGGAAGCTACGACGTGCACCAGCACGGCCATACTTCTTACGCTCTTTAATGCGGCTATCACGTGTGATGAAACCAGCTTTTTTAAGAACACCACGTAGACTTACGTCATACGCAAGCAGTGCCTTAGTAATGCCGTGCTTAATCGCACCAGCTTGTCCAGAGGGTCCACCACCACATACGTTAACGAAGATATCAAACTTGCCGATAGTCTCAGTTAGCTCAAGTGGTTGACGGATAATCATCTTGGATGTTTCACGACCAAAAAAATCGTTATAGTCTTGCTTGTTGACAGTAATGCTACCATTACCAGCCTTCATCCAAACACGAGCTATAGAAGTTTTTCTCTTGCCAGTGGCGCAATATCTTTGTTCAGCCATTTTGAATCATTCTCCTTAAGTAAACTAAATATCGAGTACTTTGGGCTGTTGAGCTGCATTCTGATGCTCGCTGCCGGCATAGACCTTCAATTTTTTAAGCATTTGACGACCCAATTTATTTTTGGGAAGCATACCACGCACGGCCTTAATCACCAATTCTTCTGGCTTTTTTGCCTGCAAATTATCAGCATTAATCGAACGGATACCACCTGGGAAACCTGTGTGGTGATAATACATCTTATCCGCTTGCTTATTACCGGTCAAAACCAGCTTCTCAGCATTAACAACAACGACATAGTCGCCTGTATCAACACTAGGAGTATAAATGGCTTTGTGTTTGCCTCTTAGAGTTCTTGCGATTTCAGTAGCAACACGTCCTAAGACTTTGCCTTCCATGTCTACCAAGAACCAATCTCTTTTAACTTCCGATGCTTTTGCGACCTTCGTACTCATCTCAATCCTCTCAATTATGTAAATTCTGCGTAGCTTTACGGGGCCCACAGAGCGCTGAACATAAACGATCCATCGCCTACAGTCAAGCATTTTACATATTTTTTTCGTACCATACGTCCATCAAACACAATCCATGAGCTGGTGCAGTACGTCCTGCTTTTTGTCTTTCACCACACAAAAGCAAATTTTGCACAGAGTCAGCCCCAAGCTTACCACTACCAACATCAATCAACGTACCAACAAGAACCCGAACCATGTTTTTTAAAAAACCATCACCCTTTACGTTAAAGAGGATAAAATCACCCTGCTCAACAACTTGAAGTGAAAAAATTTCCCTTGTTGTCGTTTTTGCAACACACGAACTTGAACGAAACGCTTTAAAATCATGAAGGCCAACACAGCTCATGGCGGCAACATTCATCGCTTCCATATCTAATTGAACGGGGACATGCCAAGCTGTTCGCCTTTGCAGCGGTGATCTGATCTGGTTACGGTACACACGATACTGATACCATTTTCCTTGCGCACCAAAACGTGCATGAAAATTATCATCCACAACCTCAACAGCTCGAACAGCAATATCATCGCTCAAGTAGCGATTTACCCCTTCACGGTAAGCAGACAGGGGCAATAAGGTTTCAACATCAAAATGAGCTCGCATCCCAACAGCATGGACACCTGCGTCTGTTCTACCTGAAGAATAAAGACGAACAGAGTAGCCAATCACCTTTCCCAGCGCATCCTCTACCGATTGCTGGATTGTCACAGCATTCGGCTGTATCTGCCAACCACCGTAACGGGTTCCATCATATTCTATTGTTAAACAAACTCTCGTCATATTTAGCCCGAAATTCAGTAACTAATCCAACAAACAAAAACTATAAATATTTTTGAATTAGCAGTTCAGCGATTTGCACAACATTGATCGCTGCACCTTGACGCAGATTATCCGCAACAACCCACATATCTAATGCGTTATCATTAGACATATCTGAACGGATTCTACCCACGCAGGCTAAATCCTGACCTGAGGCATCGACAGGCATCGGATATTCTCCATCACTTACGTTATCAACTAACTCAATAGCAACCATGACATCAAACAACTCACGTGCTTTTTGAACACTTACCGCACCAACTGTTTCGACATTAATAGACTGACTTAACCCATAAAAAACAGGAACACGGACAGCTGTAACACTCATTTTAAGATCATGTACATTGAGCAACTTTGCGGTCTCGTGAACTAAGTTAATTTCAGCATCGCTATAACCATCATCATTAAAATCACCAACTTGAGGCAAGCAATTGAAACCTACTTGGTGCGGATAGACCTTATTCTTAGTAGGTCGGCCATTTAACAATTCACCACACTGCTTCCGCAACTCATCTATCCCCCGCTGGCCACTGCCTGAAACAGGTTGATACGTTGACACAACAACGCGAACTAAAGGACTACAATCAGATATAACCTTTAGAGCCAGAGACAATTGCACCGCCGAAGCGGAAGGGCTGGCGACAATTCTCTTACCACTAAACCCACTCAAATCCTCAGCGTTTACGCTTGGCACAACCAGAGGTACAGCTTCGTCCATTCGCCAAAAGCTTGAAGTGTCAACACAAACGGCTCCCGCCTGAGCTGCAACAGGACAAAACTGCTCACTGATTGAATCTGTAGCACAAAATAAAGCAATATCAATATCAGCAAATGAGTCGTGATCCAACTGTTGAACAGGCAACGATTCATCATTAAAGTCGATAAACTCACCAACTGATTTTTCAGAAGCAAGAAGGCGCAGGGCCTTAACGGGCAGTTGCCGCTCTTCAAGAACTTCAATAATTTGCCGACCGACTGCTCCAGTGGCACCAACGATAGCTAGCGTATACATAGTGCTTTAACTCCTCTATCAAACAAGAAAGAGTGCAGCAAGGCTCAGCCCCACTGCACTCTATTTTCAAGCGTATAAAAATAGTTTTAAGAGACTATTTTTCACGCAATATTTGCAACATACGACGTAGCGGTTCAGCCGCTCCCCACAATAATTGATCACCGCAGGTAAATGCGGACAAATACTCTGGCCCCATTTTCATTTTACGCACACGACCAACAGGAACAGTTAGCGTTCCTGAAATTGCCGCTGGGGTAAGCTGTGCCAACGTTTCATCCTTGGTATTGGCAACAAGTTGCACCCATTGGTTATCCTCAGCGATCAATTTTTCAATCTCCTTAATAGGGAGATCTTTATTGAGCTTGATTGTTAACGCCTGACTATGGCAACGCATAGAACCAATACGTACACAAATTCCATCGACAGGAATCTCTTGTTCCGCTGCAAGAATCTTGTTGGTCTCAGCATGACCTTTCCACTCTTCACGGCTTTGACCATCTTCAACCTCACGGTCAATCCAAGGCAGAACACTGCCAGCGAGAGCATAGCCAAACTCACTTTGCGGCAACACATCACTACGCAATGTTTCTGTTACCTTCTTATCAATATCAAGAATAGCCGATGACGGATCAGCTAGCAGATCAGAAACAGAATCTTCCAACACGCCCATTTGGTTAAGCAATTCACGCATATTTGGTGCACCTGCACCAGAAGCCGCCTGATAAGTCATCGACGACACCCAGTCAACCAAACCTGCACGGAATAAACCACCAATTGCCATCAACATGAGACTTACGGTGCAGTTACCACCAATAAAGTCCTTCTGCCCATCCGCTAAAGCGTTATCAATCACATTACGATTGACAGGATCAAGAATTATCACAGCATCAGACTTCATCCGCAATGAGCTTGCAGCATCAATCCAATAACCACCCCAGCCAGCCTGACGTAATTCTGGGTGCACAGCATTCGTGTAGTCACCACCTTGACAGGTAATGATTACATCCAGCTTTTTTAGCTCATTGATATCTTTCGCATCATACAGAATTCCTGCATCCATCGGAGCAGGAATACCAACTTGAGATGTAGAGAAAAATACGGGCTCAATACCGCAAAAATCATTCTCCTCTTGCATCCGCTGCAACAGAACCGAACCAACCATGCCACGCCAACCGACAAATCCGACTTTCATTTTCTTGATCCTTTACTCAATATTCAAGGGCTATAATTTATAGCGCTGCGATGATCGCATCGCCCATTTCACGAGTATTAACCTTCTTTTCACCTTCGGTGCCCTGGAAGATATCACCAGTACGGTAGCCATCGTTCAATACTTTTTCAACTGCTTTATCAATCGCATCGGCAGCATCTGTCATTGCAAAAGAGTAGCGCAACATCATGGATGTCGAAAGAATTTGCGCAATTGGATTCGCAATCCCTTGACCCGCAATATCTGGAGCACTGCCACCTGAAGGCTCATACATACCAAAGGTACCTTCAGCTAACGAAGCAGAAGGAAGCATACCTAAAGAACCTGTCAACATTGCCGCTTCATCAGAGATGATGTCGCCAAACATGTTACCACATAACATGACATCAAACTGCTTTGGCCAGCGAACCAACTGCATCGCCGCATTATCAACATACATGTGCGACAGCTCGACATCTGCATAGTCTTTAGCAACACGCTCTACTACTTCACGCCACAATACTGAAGTCGATAGAACATTTGCCTTATCGATACTACAAACCTTACTACCACGCTTACGTGCGACATCGAAAGCAACGCGAGTAATGCGTTCAATCTCAGGCTCAGTATAGAGCATGGTGTCGTAACCACGACGCACACCATCTACTTCGTCAACACCCTTAGGATCTGCAAAATAAATACCGCCTGTCAATTCACGTACAACCAAAATATTAAAACCACCCTCAATGACGCTCTCTTTAAGAGATGAACTGCCAGTCAATGCAGGGAAAATAATCGCCGGACGAAGATTACAAAACAGGCCAAAAATCTTACGTAGAGGCAATAGCGCACCACGCTCAGGTTGCTCATCAGGAGGTAGAGTTTCCCACTTAGGTCCACCAACACTACCAAACAAAATAGCATCAGATTTCTTGCAAATATCAACCGTTGTCTCAGGAAGGGCCTTACCCTCGATATCAATTCCTGCACCACCAACGTTCGCCATACTCTTATTGAACACAACACCAAATTTATTTTCGATTGCGCTAAGAACTCGCAAGGCTTCGGTCATAACTTCTGGTCCAATGCCATCCCCAGGCAACACTGCAATATCAAAACTCTTTTCAGCCACGATAACTCTCCTCAAATTTCAAAATTAATACTATCAATCTGCCACAGTAGACACTATTGAGTCGATGAGTCGCAAACAGTGATTGGCACTATAGAAATCTGCACCAATAAATGTCAAACAATTTCACCATCAGGATCCTCACTGAGCCCAACATGTGCCACCGCAGGCACAACAACTGAGCCATAACTGGCTCACCCCTTTAAACCCTTAAACAACAAAGGCCGGCTTAAACCGACCTTTGTCTTACGAACATAGAAAATTAAACTAGTAACGCTGATCAGCAAATTCGACCCAACCACCAGCCTTGACAAGAGCCATATCAAACTCAGAAACCTCAAAAGAAATTTGCAAGGTTTGGTCACCAGCAGTTGCCGTAATCGTTTGCATATCGAGCTCTACAGCAATATTCACTGTTCCATGCTCGGACAACGCAAACAATTGATCAATATCAGCTTTAGGTAATTCGATAGCAAGCATTCCACCATTAAACATGTTTTGACGGAAAATACGTGCATAACTTTCAGCGATAATGGTATGGACATCATTCACTTCAAACACCCAAGGCGCGTGCTCACGTGAAGAACCGCAACCAAAATTTTGGCGCGTTACAACAACACGTGAATCTTTCAATGCTTGGCCTTGTGCATCAAAACCATCCAATTTAAGGTCTTCCAAAAGATAAGGCTTGAGCGCCTCCTTGGTAACTTCAGTTAGATACTTGGCTGGGATAATCTCATCAGTGTTAATATCGGAGCGGTCAAGAAAGATCGTCGCGCCTTTAAATACTTTTTGCATGTCTGCGATTTCCTCTCTAAAAATTATAGACTACGTGCGTCTGTGATAACACCAGTAACGGCTGAAGCAGCGGCTGTAGCAGGACTCATCAGGTGAACCATCCCACCCTTACCCATGCGGCCATTAAAGTTCCGGTTACTCGTTGAAGCACATACTTCATCATTTGCCAACACGCCGTTACTCATCCCCAGACATGCACCACAGGTTGGATTTGTTACACAGAAGCCAGCTTCCATAAAGATCTGAATGATCCCTTCAGCCATCGCATCACGATAAATCTTTGGTGTTGCAGGTGAGACGATACCACGTACCGTATCAGCAACACGACGCCCTTTAAGAATCTCTGCAGCGACACGAAGATCTTCGATACGGCCATTGGTACAGGTACCAATATACACCTGATCAACAGGCGTACCCGCCATCTCAGCAACAGGTTTCACACAGTCCGGCTTGTAATCAAAGGTTACCTGAGGAGTTAAATTGGAGATATCAAAGTTCAACACCTGATCGTAATCTGCATCGTCATCAGAGTGCCACTTCAAATAATCTGCAACAGCTTCCTCTTTTGTTGCGAACTGATCTTGAATAAACGGCCATAAGTAATCAACAGTGACCTGATCTGGCATACAAATACCACTGGTACCACCCGCCTCAATTGCCATATTGCACAATGTCATGCGAGCTTCCATGCTCATATCATCAACAACTGACCCAGCGAATTCGATAACACGGTCTGTTGCGCCATTTACACCTAACTGGCTAATCACATAAAGAACAACATCTTTTGCAAAAACACCATCAGACAGATTACCAACGAGGTTAACTCGAATCGTTGCTGGCTCACGAAAAGCGCACACGCCCTTTAAAATACCAACTTCGAGGTCTGTAGTACCGACACCAGCAGCAAACGCACCAAAGGCACCATGAGTACAGGTGTGACTATCACCCATAATAACGGTGAAGCCAGGCTGAATATAGCCTTTTTCAGGGAACAAAGCATGGCAGACACCATTGTGGCCAACATCAAAAAAGTCTTTCAGATCGTGGCGACGCGCCCAATCACGTAGCATCTTTGCCTGCAATGCCGTCTTACTGTCTTTTGATGGTGTCACGTGATCGACGACAGCTTTGATTTTTGTCTTATCAAAGACACGGTCTTTACCGCGCCACTCAAGATCAGCAATCGCTACAGGAGTCGTGATTTCATGACATAAAACACGATCAAGTGACAAAACCTTTGTTCCTTCAAAAGGTTCATCACGAAGATGACTTTCAAATATTTTTTCAGCAATCGTCTTTCCCATAAATCTCTCCTTTTTCAATTAAATCATGGAATAAGCATATTAACTCTATGCCTATCATTACCATATTCATTTGTTATTTGTTGCACACCATACAGCAAAACGGGACGCCTGAACAGCGTCCCGTCTAGCGGGCAGACAACTATTTATTATCAATTAAACGTCAATAGGCGTTCTTTTTTGCAATGAAGCGATTTTATTCAACGCATTAATATACGCTTTCGCAGCTGCGACAATGATATCAGGATGAGCACCTTGCCCCAATTGTTCACGTCCATCGAGCTCTAATCGTACAGTACATTCACCCTGAGCATCGGTACCACCTGTGATCGCACCAACTGAGAAATGGAGCAAATGAACATCGGTACCAACAAGCTGCTTAACAGCCTTAAAGGTTGCATCTACAGGACCATCACCAATAACAGCCGTCTTCTTAATCTCCCCATCCACTTCCATCTGCACTGTTGCAGTCGGTGCAGCAAAAGAACCAGAAGAAACATTCATCTCCATCAATTTAAACTTCTCTGGAACACGAATAATTTCATCGGCAACAATGGCATCCAAATCTTCATCGAAAATCTCTTTTTTCATATCAGCAAGAGCTTTAAAGCGAACAAAAGCCTTCTGAAGGTCATCCTTATCAAGCGTGTAGCCCAACGCGATCAAACGTTGATTAAAAGCATGGCGACCTGAGTGCTTACCCAAAACAAGTTTGTTCTGAGTCAAGCCAATAGATTCAGGCGTCATAATTTCGTAGGTGGTTTTCTCCATCAAGACACCATGCTGATGAATGCCAGCTTCATGAGCAAAGGCATTTGCACCAACAATCGCCTTATTCGGCTGAACAACGATACCCGTAATCGTCGTCAACAAGCGACTCGTTGAATAGATATGCTCAGTAACAACACCAGTTGAAAAAGGCATCAAATCCTGACGAGTGCGTAGCCCCATGACAACTTCTTCAAGAGAACAGTTACCCGCACGCTCACCAATACCGTTAATGGTACACTCAACCTGCCCAGCACCGGCACTTACAGCCGCCAATGAGTTGGCAACAGCAAGGCCAAGGTCATTGTGACAATGGACAGAGATGATCGCCTTCTCAATATTAGGCACATTTTCCTTAAGATAGGCAATAATGGCGTAATACTCAGAAGGCATGGTGTAACCAACAGTGTCAGGAATATTGACGGTCGTTGCGCCTGCATCAATCACGGCCTCAACCACACGTGCCAAGAATGGCAACCGTGTACGAACAGCATCTTCAGCTGAGAACTCAACATTTGGCGTATAGCCAGCGGCTCGCTTTACCGCCTTTACCGCTGTATCAACAACCTCATCTTCAGTCATCTTCAACTTATGCTTCATGTGAATATCACTGGTGGCGATAAACGTATGAATTCGGCCACGATCACCGGCATACTGAAGAGCTTCCCATGCCCGATCTATATCTTGATCGTTGGCACGCGCAAGGCCAGCAATTTGTGGCCCTTTAATCATTTGTGCAATTTTTTTAACCGCTTCAAAATCACCAATTGAGGCAATAGGAAAACCAGCCTCCATAACGTCAACATTCATCTTCTCAAGTTGAAAGGCGATGCGTAATTTTTCATCGATAGTCATGCTCGCCCCAGGAGACTGCTCACCATCGCGTAATGTTGTATCAAAAATAATCACTTTGTTTGTATCAGACATAAAACCCTCCAAAAAATTGATGCTCCACAACCAAAATAGTGCTGGAACAGTTTGTTAGTTTACCATATTCAGACAATAAGACTAGACCACTCAGGTCAGATTCCACAGCACTACTCCTTTCGCTTTTGTTGCGGATTTAAATTTGCACCATAAAAAAACAGGCCTCCACCCCTAATAGATCAGGGGCGAAGGCCTGTTGAATTCTCCGCGGTACCACCCTGTTTCAGTTCCCAAAAAACGAGAACCCTCAAAACATCCCTTTACGCAGGCTCACGACAATAACTACTTTATTTCACTATTGCAGCTCCAAGGCGAGTTCCTCTTTTACCTGTACTGACTCGCACCAACCGCCAGCTCTCTCAAACAGGAACCAAGAGTACTACTCCTCTTCATCGCTATTATTTAACTTTTAACAACTTAAACACAACCAACAATACCAGTCAACGAAACAGTCATACCAAAACAGCAATTGATATCTTTTTTCGTTCACAATAGATTTAGTTTAGGCCTCTGAAACTTTTTCATGCTTCCTTTTACGCAAAAACGACACTAAAGCAATAACAGGACTAAACATTGTATAGGTTAAAAATATTAAGAAAAACATCAACTCAGGTTGAGCCACAATAACAATGATTAAAACAACCGACAATACCAACATCCCAAACGGACGCCTCTTTAAGAGTTCGGGATCCTTAAAGGAGTAGTATGGAACATTGCTTACCATTAGCACCGCTAGGCAATAAATAAGAATCAGCACTGATACCATACGAATAGTACCTGCTCCACCTAGGTGATAAAATAGCAACACACAGGCTGCTACCATACTTGCTGCGGCGGGGATCGGTAAACCAATGAAATGTTTCGAATCAACGGTTTCAACCTGAACATTAAAACGAGCCAGACGTAATGCACCACAAACAACATAGAGAAATGCAGCGAGCCAACCAAGCTTACCAAATGGTTGCAATGCCCACGAATACATCAAAATTGCAGGCGCAACACCAAAGGAAACCAGATCTGCCAATGAATCATATTCAACACCGAACTGACTTGTGGTGTTTGTCATACGAGCAACTTTACCATCTAAAGCATCAAACACAGCAGAGATAAGAATAAACCACGCCGCGATATCGTAGCGACCGTTCATGCTTGAAACCATACCGTAAAAACCAGCAAATAAACTTCCAGTTGTCACGAGATTTGGGAGGATATAAACCCCTTTTTTTAAGCTTTCACGACGATCTTGAGGACTTTTTCTCATACTAATCGACCTAATACAGTCTCACCAGCAACGCAACGATCGCCAAGCTTGATATCAGACTCAACATTTTTAGGTAGGTAAATATCTACCCGAGAACCAAAGCGGATCAAACCATAGCGTTGGCCGCGCTCAAGAAGGTCACCAACTACAGGATAGGTGACAATTCTACGAGCAATTAGCCCCGCAATCTGGACAAAAAGTATTTTCTCCCCTGCTGCTGTTTCTAAAACGAGACCACCTTGTTCATTGTCAATACTTGCCTTATCCAATGCAGCATTGACAAACTGCCCTTTATTATAGAACTGATCGACAACCGTGCCTGAGCAAGGAACACGATTAACATGAACGTTAAAGACTGACATAAACACGCTGATCTTCAACACTTCTTCATTGAGAAAACGATCCTCTTGCACTAAACCAGCAAAAACAACCTTGCCATCAGCTGGCGAAACCACGAGATCTTCACCTTGAGGTATTGTTCGATCGGGATTGCGAAAAAAGTAAACACTGAAAAGTGTTAATACTAACAAAACAACTGTCAAACAACGCCAGCCCAACAAAGCAAAAATTATTGTGATAAAAGCAAAAAGGGCAATAAAGGGATAACCTTCTACAGCAATCGGCTGATTTTTATTTCGCATCGTATTACACCTGTTGACGGTAAGGGAAAGAGAGATAGGGGATAAATAAATTATCCCCTATCTTGTCACAATGATATTCGTTGGTATAGCACAGTAAAGGCTGGCAAAAAACATCTATTTTACCAATAGCTACTGAGACAGAGCAACCTAACTAAAAATCCATCCTTAGCTAATCAACGTTTTTCCATGCTTTTGCACCACGACCCAAGACGATTGGACCAGAACGAACAAGCTCTTTCAAGCCCAAAGGACGCAATAGTTCAATCAAAGCATCTAATTTTTCAGGGGTGCCTGTTGCCTCTATCGAGTACGAACGTGGTGTCACATCAACCACATTGGCACGGAAGATATCAACAATACGTAGAACTTCAGCTCTTGATTCAGCTTCAGCAGCGACCTTGACCATTAACATTTCGCGCTCTACGAAATCTTGATCGGTAAAATCAATAACCTTGATAACGTCAATCAACTTATTGAGCTGCTTGCTCACCTGCTCTAAAATACGATCATCGCCACTGGTAACAATCGTCATACGCGAAATGGTAGGATCTAACGTTGGAGCAACAGACAAACTATCAATATTAAAACCACGGCCTGAGAAAAGCCCAGAAACCCGAGGGAGTACACCGAATTCATTTTCAACTAAAACTGATATTGTATGCTTCATACAACACTCTCCTTGGGGGACAGCTACCAACCTAATGCTGACTAGCTCCACCCCCGATAAACGATTAATCATTTAAAATGGCTGTGAATACCGACCCTGACTACAAAGAAACAGAGAACGTTACACTAACACCATCTCATTCAAACCAGCACCGGCAGGAACCATCGGCAACACATTTTCTTCACGTGCAATCTTAAATTCCATAATGACAGGACCAGGTGTTTCCAAGCCCTTTTTAATCATCTCTTCAACCTCTTCAGGTTTTGTTGCCCGCAATCCTGTTGCACCGTAGGCCTCAGCCAACTTAACAAAATCGATTGGCAACTCCATGCAGGTTTGACTGTAACGCTTATCGAAGAATAACTGTTGCCACTGACGAACCATACCAAGGAAATTATTATTCAAAATAACAATTTTGACTGGCAAGCGGTACTGAACCAACGTTGCCAACTCCTGTGAATTCATCTGGAATGAGCCATCACCCGAAATATCGATAACTTGACGATCTGGGAAAGCAGCTTGCGCTCCTAGTGCAGCGGGTAAACCAAAGCCCATTGTTCCCAAGCCACCAGATGTTACAAAGGTCCGTGGCTGAATAAAATCGAAAAATTGCGCTGTCCACATCTGGTGCTGACCAACCTCAGTGGTGACAATAGCATCATCATCAGTAAGCTCACGCAGTTTCTCAATAACATATTGCGGCTTAATGGTCGTTTTCGTTTGCTTGTAAGCCATAGGATGCTGCTCTCTCCATTGACTAATCTGCTCACGCCATCCCTGTGTCGCCTCAACAACATCACTGAGTTCTTCACTCTTTTGCTGCAAACCTTCGGTTAAGCGAGGCAAAACATCCTGCAACATACCAACCAGCGGTAAATCAACACGAACATTTTTCTTAATTGATGTCGGATCAACATCAACATGAATAATTTTCGCATGCGGTGCAAAGGTTGCGATTTTACCCGTAACACGATCATCAAACCGCGCACCAAGGGCAATCAACAGATCGGAATCTGTTACAGCCATATTGGCGTAAAACGTACCATGCATCCCTAACATCCCCATACACAATGGATGCGTTTGTGGGAAACTTGCCATGCCCATCAAAGTTGTGGTGACAGGAGCTTGAATTGCTTCTGCAAAAGCCAACAAGTCTTCCGATACATCTGAAAGTGTTGCTCCACCACCAACATAGATAACAGGCTTACGTGCTTCCAAGATCATTTGAACAGCTTTGCTCAATTGACGAGGATTAGCCGTCACTGTTGGCTTATAGCCGCGCAATTCAACCGTTTCGGGATATTCAAATATCGCTGAATCCATCTGCACATCTTTAGGAAGATCGACCAAGACTGGTCCAGGACGACCTGTACGTGCAATATAAAAAGCCTGCTTAATAATTCGTGCTAGATCTTTAACATCACGAACGAGATAGTTATGCTTGGTCACTGGACGAGTAACACCAATCATGTCGGCTTCTTGAAAGGCATCATTGCCGATCAATGGTGTTGGAACTTGACCACTAATAATAACCATGGGGATCGAATCCATATATGCCGTAGCGATACCAGTAACCGTATTTGTTGCACCCGGCCCGCTAGTAGCAATAGCCACACCAACTTCACCTGTAACACGTGCATAGGCATCAGCCGCGTGAACAGCAGCTTGCTCATGACGATTCAAAATGTGATTTATTGGAGAATCCATTAAATCATCATAAATATTAATAACTGTACCACCGGGATAACCGAAAACGGTATCAACCCCTTCTAAACGCAGGCATTCAAGTAAAATCTGTGATCCTGTTTTTTTCACCGTGCACCCTCCTCCTCCAGTACTAAAACTGGTTTGTCGCAAATAAAATTATAACGAATTAAGATGTAAAATTACTTTTTTAATTGATCAATATCTCGCACAGCACCACGCGCCGCACTGGTTGTTGTCGCAGCATAAGTCTGCAAAGCGCGGCTTACTTGGCGTTGACGTGACTTCGGCAGCCAAGCCTGATCTCCCCTTGCCAGCATGCTACTGCGACGCTGGTCGAGCTCTTGCTCTGACACATCAACACGAAGAATACGATTTGGAATATCAATTACAACGGAATCACCATCTTCAACTAAGGCCATAGTACCGCCTTCTGCCGACTCGGGTGAAACATGGCCAATAGATAAGCCCGATGTTCCGCCAGAAAAACGACCATCCGTGACCAATGCACAACTTTTACCTAAGCCCTTCGACTTAAGGTAACTGGTAGGATAAAGCATCTCCTGCATACCTGGGCCACCCTTTGGTCCTTCATAGCGAATGAGGACAACATCACCCGCCTTAACTTGATCGCCAAGAATACCATCAATCGCTTCTTCCTGACTTTCAAAAATTCGCGCTGGCCCAGTAAACGTCCAAACAGACTCATCAACACCAGCGGTCTTAACAATACAGCCTTCTGGGGCTAAGTTTCCGTACAGCACAGCGAGGCCGCCATCTTGACTGTAGGCATCGCTGTGCTGACGAATACAACCTGATTGCCGATCTAAATCTAGATCATCCCACAGGGTCTCTTGAGCAAAAGGCTGCAAACATGTTTTACGCCCCGGGGCAGCCATATAGCGCCTACGAACTTCTGGATCATCCGAGGTCATCACATCCCATTGAGCTATTGCCTCGCCCATCGTCTCCGAATGAACCGTTGGTAATTGACGGTGAATCAAGCCTGCACGATCTAACTCGGCGAGAATGGCGAAGATTCCACCAGCACGGTGCACATCCTCCATATGGTAATGTTGCACTGCGGGAGCGACCTTACATAGATTCGGCGTAGACAACGACAGGCGGTTGATATCTTCCATGGTAAAATCAACACCTGCTTCACGAGCAACGGCGAGCAAGTGAAGGACGGTATTGGTTGACCCACCCATGGCAATATCGAGGCGCATGGCATTTTCAAAAGCTTCTTTGCTTGCAATAGACTGTGGTAAGACTGTGGCATCACTCTGCTCATACCAGCGCTTGGCCAAAACAACGATACGTTGACCCGCTTCGATAAACAACTCTTTGCGATAAGCATGCGTCGCAAGCAAACTGCCATTGCCTGGTAAACTCATCCCCAAGGCTTCTGTCAAACAGTTCATTGAGTTGGCGGTAAACATTCCAGAGCATGAACCACAAGTCGGACAAGACTTATCTTCATAAGCTTGAACCGATTCATCATCCATCGTCGGATCAGCGGCAGCGACCATTGCATCAACCAGATCTAATGCCACATCTTTATCGCCGATACGGGCATGACCTGCTTCCATTGGCCCACCTGTGACAAAAATAGTTGGAATATTTAGGCGCATAGAAGCCATCAACATCCCCGGTGTGACCTTGTCACAATTGGAGATACACACTAAAGCATCAACACAATGGGCGTTAGCCATATACTCGACGGTATCAGCAATGAGCTCACGCGAAGGTAAACTGTAAAGCATGCCGTTGTGCCCCATAGCAATACCATCACAAATGGCCATGGTATTAAACTCTTTAGCAATGCCACCGTGTTGCTGAATCTCTTCAACAACCAGTTGGCCCAAGTCTTTTAAATGAGCATGTCCGGGGACAAACTGAGTAAAAGAGTTTACAACAGCAATGATTGGCTTACCAAAATCGGTGCTCTTCACTCCAGTTGCTTGCCACAAGGCGCGTGCGCCTGCCATATTTCGACCTTGAACAGATTGTGCTGAACGATAATTTGACATTTATTTACACCATATCAATCAAAAATTAACTTTTCTCATTGGGCAGTAGAATTTCAAATTGTACCGCCACAACAAACTCATATTTGCTGTTAACAAACACCCTTATAATGTACAAAAAGGGCTTGAGAAAAACTCAAACCCTTTAAATCAATCAAAACGAAAATCATGAATGAAAATGAGGCGCACTATACAGCGCTAATCAGCTGCTCCATCTCATCTTTTCCAGACAATTTCATTTTTTGAATTTTCTTTCGCTCGGTTTCCTGTTCGTTTGATAAAAAACTTAGTTCATCTAATCGTTGTAATTGTTTTTCAAGCAACTGATGCTCTTCATACAGCTTACGGAAACGAGGATCTTTTTCACAGAGTTCACACACAACATCCTGACTTACATCCATTGAACACCTCCTAAAAAAGGTTCACATAGCAGCTAACAATCTGTTGTCTCTCACAAAAAACTCACCATCAATCTACAACGACGATTTATTAATTTAGATTAGACCAAAATATCAATAAATGTCAATAAATGTCAACATCCTGAATAGACTCTATGGATGTCATCATCAAGTTTTATTCAAAAAACAATCCGACACGACCAATAGATAGATCGAAAACCGAAACCGTTAATTTTTCTGTTGCTGTAATTCAGCATCAGAGAGTCGAACATAACATGGTCGCAATTCCTGAGCTTTAACTGAAGAGGCTTCCTCACCTAACGCAACAACAAGCAAACCTGCGGCACTCGCGCGAGGGACATCATTAACCGTTGTGGCGAGCAGTGCAAAGTCTGACAGTGTTTCACAAATGAGTTCACGATAGAGCGTCGCACCATTGCCGACAAAGTAACAACGTTGTTGGATCAGTTGCAATAACATTGCGGGAGCAACAACCTGCTCACATCCTTGCAGTTGCGGAACGCCATTTACCCATAAATAATTTGCGGCATACACCTCTTGCTTGCGGGCGTCAATTAGTGCCACAACGGGAAGATCAGATGGGCCATTTGCATAAGCAACCGCCTGTAGTGACGACACAGGGTAAATCGGTAACGACAGTGCTTGAGCTATCCCCTGTACCGTTGCTAAGCCAACTCGCAAACCCGTAAATGACCCTGGTCCAACCACAACAACAAGAGCAGCAATCGCCGACATCTCAATGTTCGCTTCTTCAAGCAACTCATCAACAAAGCGCATAAGGTAATCGGAATGACTACGCTTTTTCACATTCAATATGTGTTCAGCGACAACATCACCGGCCTGCACTAAAGCGACACTCCCGGCTGGGGTCGAACTATCGAAACACAACAACAATTGGTCGTTAAGATCCATTACAAAAATATCCGGACTATATCGTTATAAAAAGCCAAAACCATCAACATCAGCAATAAGGTTAATCCGACCTGCTGCAACACTTCGCGCGCACGCAATGACAGCGGCTTACGCCAGAGGAGTTCAACAAAATTGAAAAACAGATGACCACCATCCAGCACAGGGATCGGCAATAAGTTTAAAATGCCTAACTGGATACTTAAAAACGATAAGACAGTTAGAATTGTGCTTACCCCTGTTTGTACCGCCTGTCCAGCAATCTGCATCACCATAATGGGCCCGCCAATATTGTTAGCAGGAACATGTCCTGACACCATTTTTTTCAAAAAAACAAGCGTTAACTCAACAAGTTCATAGGTACGTTCAAAACCAATTTTTGTTGCAGCCACAAAACCATAACGCTTCATTTCATATCGCTGTAAGGGTGAAATACCCACTAGCCACATCTCATTGTCATCATCATATTTCGGCGCCACGGTGATCGTTTTCGATCCCCCGTCACGCTCAACCTCAATTTGCGCTTCTTCACCTGCCAATTGTTGAATGGCAGTATGGAGTTGATACCAAGAATCAATCCTAGTCGAATTAATGCGTAAAATCCGATCACCCTGTAGTAACCCAGCCGCCTCGGCTGGCTTGTCGGGACTAAGAGCACCAATTACAGCCTCTTGATTGGGTAGCAAACCAAGAGATTGCAACCCTTCCAAACTACCATTTTCAGCTGGCACAGAAAGAGTTAGTGTTTTATCTGATCGCTGAACAGTCATTTGTAGATCTGACCCCACATTGGGAATCAATGCCTTATCGGTTTCGGTCCACGTTGAGACCGCAACACCATTGACAGCAACAATACAATCCCCAACCAAGAAACCTGACTGTTTAGCATCGGAATCATCCATGACGTAGCCAACACAGGCCGCTTCATCGAGGAAGGTAGGGATATTAACACCAACCATATAAGCGATGGGTAGCAATAGAAGAGGTAAAACCAAATTCATCACAGGACCAGCGGCAACAATCGCCATACGACGTGGCAATGACTTATTGGCAAACGAACGTTGCTGCTCTGCTTCACTCAGTTCGGTTTCATCATCGCTTGCCCCCTCACCCAGCATCTGCACATAACCACCGAGAGGAATAAGACAGATAAGATACTCTGTCTCCCCCCAACTCTTACTTACGAGCCGCGGACCAAACCCCAATGAAAACTTCAACACTTTCACGCCAGCAAGTTTTGCAACACAAAAATGACCAAGTTCATGAATAAAAACGAGGACTCCCAACATCAGGATGCCCGAAATAACAGTTACCATTTTGCCTCCTCAGGCGTTTTCACACTATGCTTATGCTAATTTTTCGATTTCTTTATAGGATAACAAACGAGCTTTCTCATCAACACCGATAACATCATCAACGCAATTAATAGGCTGATATGGCATACGCAATAAGACTTGTTCAATTACTTGTGAAACATTTAAAAAGTGGATCTGCCCACGAAGAAGACTTTCAACAGCAATTTCGTTCGCTGCATTTAGAATAACGGGAGCAGAACCGCCCTGATCTAGTGCTTGATAGGCCAATTTTAAACACGGGAACAGATCAAGATTAGGGCGACTAAACGTTAATGCAGACAGGGCACACAAATCTAGAGCTGGCAACTTTAACGGTAAGCGCTCTGGCCATGATAACGCATATCCAATCGGGGTCTTCATATCAGGAATACCCATTTGGGCCATGACAGTACCGTCAATATACTCAACCATCGAATGGACAATACTTTGTGGATGAACATGAACATCAATACGGCTAGCGTCAATATCAAACAACCAACGCGCCTCAATCACCTCAAGCCCTTTATTCATCATTGTCGCTGAATCAATGGATATTTTCCTACCCATGGTCCAGTTAGGGTGAGCGAGAGCTTGCTCGACAGTTACGTTCTGTAACTGCTGTGGAGAAAATTCACGAAAGGGTCCACCCGATGCTGTCAAAATCAACTTGCGAACATCATCTTGACGATGACCTGCTAACGATTGATGAATGGCACAGTGCTCGCTATCGACAGGCAATAAATTCACGCCACGTTGTTGTACGGCATCCATCACTAATGAACCTGCCATCACCAAAGTTTCTTTATTGGCGAGAGCAATATCCTTTCCTGCTCCAATAGCTGACAAGGTGGGTACTAAACCTGCCGCTCCGACAATCGCCGACACAACCATAGAAACATCTGGATGGACAGCACACTGACATGCTCCTTGCTCATCACAGAGAATTTCAACATTGTCGTCATCGCACATAGATCTTAAGCGATCAACATCATCTACATGGGCAACAGAAACACACTGAGGCTTAAAACGTTTAATTTGTTCCGCAAGTAGATCGAGGTTTCCTCCAGCACTTAACGAAACAACACGATAGCGTCGAGGAAATTCAGCAACAACCTCTAACGTGCTCACTCCTATTGATCCTGTCGAGCCAAGGACACACAGCGCTTTCATCAAAGGAAGGCTCCAGAAGTGAAGTGGAGGTAAGCGTACACCACAGGAAATGAGAACAGTAGACTATCAATACGGTCAAGCATCCCGCCATGCCCCGGGAAGATGGTTCCTGAATCTTTAATATTCGCATAACGTTTGATCATCGACTCAAACAGATCGCCTAATTGACCAACACTTCCAGCTAAAAGGCCAACCATAAGGCAATCAAACCAGCTTGATTGCGGCAATAGCCACAAGTGACCAGCAATGGCTGCCAACACCGCTCCCAACAGTCCGCCCAAGGCGCCTTCAATACTCTTTTTTGGACTAATGGCAGGGTATAATCGATGCTTACCAAAAGCGGTGCCGACAAAATAAGCACAGGAATCACAGGTCATTGTCATAATAAGAACAAGTAAGACCCACAGCCTACCGTCCTCAAAACTATGCAGTAACACCAAAGGACTTAGCAGAACTGGAAGATAGAACCAGCCCATGGTCAACAGACCAACTTCAGATATTACAATATTGATATCCTGATAACGCCAAAGAAAATAGAGAGAAAAAGCGATAAAGAACAATCCAAAGACCGGAACAAGGTTCAGTGGTGCATAGCTTGCAACGACAACTAAAGGGATACCCGCAGCGACAGCGAACAATTTAACCCTGTTACGTTCTGGGGTAAACACCATGCCATAAAATTCCCAGAGCGCAATAACAGTAACAACGCTAACAACAGCTGCAAACCAAGGAGTTTCCACAGCAAGGGTAAAAAATAAAACAATAGGTAAGGCAATTAAGGCGGTAATGATTCGTTGTTTAATGGGAGGCCTCCTCTAGAGACTCATCAGTTTTTTGCATTGATGACAAAGCTGAAACGCCACCAAATCGACGACAGCGTCTGGAATAATCTTCCAGTGCTAAATGAAGCTGTGAAGCATCAAACTCAGGCCAATAACAAGAGCAAAAGTAAAGCTCAGTATAGGCGAGTTGCCACAACAAGAAATTGCTGATCCTCATCTCACCACTGGTTCGGATTAACAAATCAGGGTCAGGAAGTTGAGCACTATCTAAATAGGTAGAAAACTGCTCTTCAGTTAGTTGCTGAGGATCAATTTGTTCTGTCATAACATCCGTGATGAGGCGTTTTACACCACGTAAAATTTCATCACGGGAACCATAAGACAGCGCCAGAGTCAATGTCATCCCTGAGTTATTCGCTGTAGCAGCCATAGAGCGTGTCAATGACTCAACAATTTGTTGGGGCAACTTTGACAAATCACCCATAACATGAAAACGGATTTTATTTTTCTGCAACAAGGGCAATTCGGTCGTCAAATATTGACCAAGAAGAGACATAAGGGCTTCAACCTCCCCTTCTGGGCGACTCCAATTTTCCGAGCTGAAGGCATAAAGGGTCAAATAATTGATTCCCAACTTTGAACATTCTTGAACCGTATCTCTAACGGTCAAAACACCCTGCTGATGTCCAGCAACTCGCGCAAGGCCTTTAGACTGAGCCCAACGTCCATTACCGTCCATAATTATAGCTATATGCTTTGGTAGCACCATCTACACATTTCCTACACAATAATGAGAACTAACTTTATTTACTCTTTAAGGTTACTTAACAACAAACAATCAGCAACCGACAAGTCAAAACGTCAACCCCTAATTTTAAGTTGCTGAAAAGATAAAGTATACTAAAAAAATTAACTCAATTCACCACTAAGAAGATCTATAAACTAAAAAAGGGGATCCGATAATGGATCCCCCTTAAAATACAGCAAATTTGATGGCAATTAAACCTCCATCAACTCCTGCTCTTTATCTGCAACAACTTCTTCACTTTTCTTTACATAAGAATCGGTAAGATCTTGACAGCTTTTTTCACTGCGTTTCAAATCGTCCTCAGTTATCTCTTTATCTTTTTCGAGTTTCTTCAATGCCTCATTTGCATCGCGACGAGCACTGCGAATACTGATTTTAGCATCTTCACACTTACTCTTTACAAGTTTAACCATCTCCTTACGACGATCTTCTGTCAAAGGTGGAATATTGATACGAATCAACTCACCATCAGATGAAGGAGTCAATCCGAGATCAGACTTATAAATCGCTTTTTCAATTTCAGGAAGAAGAGACTTCTCCCAAGGTTGAATTGTAATTAAACGCGCTTCAGGAACTGCCAATGTAGCAACTTGAGACAGAGGTGAAGGCGTTCCATAATAATCAACACGAACATCATCGAGTAAAGAGACTGAAGCGCGACCTGTACGTGCCTTACTCAACTCACGACGAAGTGCTTCAATTGCTTTTTCCATCAACTGTTCTGCTTTATCGAGCGTATCCTTGACCATCACACTATTCTCCTTTAACAATTGTACCGATTGATTCACCCATCAAAACTTTAACAATGTTTCCACTCTCGGTGAGATTAAAAACAATAATTGGGAGATCGTTATCCATACATAATGATGTAGCCGTTGCGTCCATCACTTGCAACCCTTTTTGTAAGACATCTAAGTACGATAAGCTATCATACTTTACTGCCGAAGGGTCCTTAGCAGGATCAGCATTATAAACACCATCAACCTTGGTTGCTTTAAGAATAACTTCAGCACCAATCTCCATCGCTCGCAAACTTGCTGCGGTATCCGTTGTAAAATATGGATTACCCGTACCCGCTGCAAAAATAACAACACGACCTTTTTCAAGGTGACGTACCGCACGACGACGAATATAAGGCTCAGCTATCTCACGCATTTCAATGGCTGACTGTACACGTGTTTTAACGCCAACAGTTTCTAATGCGTCTTGTAAAGCAAGACTGTTCATGACTGTCGCCAGCATCCCCATATAATCGGCACTTGCGCGATCCATGCCTGCTGAGGAAGCTGCTAACCCACGAAAAATATTACCACCACCGATTACAATTGAGACTTGGATACCCAATGCCACAACATCACGAATCTCATCAGCAATTGCAGTGATTATCTCAGGGTCAATACCATAGCCGTTATTACCAGCCAAAGCTTCACCGCTGAGTTTGAGTAAAATTTTTCGAAATGCAGGTTTAGCAGCAGTCATAATCATCCTACTTTCTGTTTAAGTTATTTTGTAAGTGAAGCAACCTCAGCAGCAAAATCGTCTTCGCGCTTCTCAATCCCCTCACCTAACATGTAACGTGAGTAACCAGTCAATGTTACTTCAGCGCCGATCTCCTTACCGAGCTTTTCGAGAACCTTGTTGATCTTCAGATCTGGATCAATAACAAACGCTTGCTCAATCAGGCAGATTTCACCAAAGTACTTATTGATTTGACCAACAATAATCTTGTCAACAATGTTTTCAGGCTTGCCACTCTCGATTGCCTTGGTGCGCATGATATCTTTTTCTTTATCAACCACCTCAGCAGGAACCTCATCACGACATAGGTACTGAGGCGCTGCAGCCGCTACGTGCATAGCAATTTGGCGCGCAACAGTTGAAACTTCTTCACATGGCTTTGCTGTTGATAGCTCAACAACAACACCAATCTTACCGCCACCGTGAACGTATGACTCAACAACACCGTTCTCAACAGAGTGACGTGCGAAACGACGGATATTGATATTCTCACCAATCGTTGCGATCTGGTGTGTCAACTCTTCAGCGACAGTACGACCTGTTTCAGGGAATGCAGCCTGTTGTAACGCATCCATATCCGCAGGGTTCGCCTCAGTTACAACTTGAGCAACACCAGCAGCGAAACCACAGAATTCAGCATTTTTAGCAACAAAATCAGTTTCTGCATTAACCTCAACAATCACACCAACAGAATCAGAACCACCAGCAGTGATTGAACCTTCAGCAGCAATACGGCTTGATTTTTTCGCTGCGGCAGATAGACCTTTTTTACGCAGAAAATCAACTGCGTCATCAAGATTACCATCTGTTTCAGTTAATGCTTTTTTGCAGTCCATCATCCCTGCACCAGTTTTGCCACGAAGTTCTGCAACCATAGAAGCTGTAATTTTAGCCATGATACTTTATCTCCCTACCTGCTCATCGCTAAATGAGCGATTGTCATTATTTCAAATCAAAATTAAACCACTGTAAACGCGAAAAAAGCGACCAGCAATCTGGTCGCTTCTAACATTACAATGAACTCGATATGTTATGCCTCTTGAGCTGCAACCTCAACCTCAGGTGCTACATCAGCACCTTCATTGTCAGATGCTGCTGCTGCTTCACGAGCTTGAGTCCCCTCAAGTGTCGCTTCAGCCATGCTTGATACGAAGAGACGGATTGCGCGAATCGCATCATCATTACCAGGGATAATATGATCGATCTCATCAGGGTCACAGTTCGTATCAACGACAGCAACAACAGGAATACCAAGCTTTTTAGCTTCACATACTGCAATCGCTTCTTTTTTAGGATCGATAACAAACATTGCGCCAGGAAGTTTGGTCATCCCTTTGATTCCGCCTAGGTTTTTCTCAAGCTTAACCCGCTCACGCTCAAGCTGTAGACACTCTTTCTTAGTCAACAACTCAAAAGTTCCATCTTCAGCCATTGCTTCGATCTTCTTAAGACGATCAATACTTCCCTTAATCGTAGCGAAGTTTGTAAGCATACCACCTAACCAGCGGTTATTTACAAAGAATTGGCCCGAACGAAGAGCTTCTTCACGAATTGTATCTTGAGCTTGCTTCTTTGTACCAACAAAAAGAATGCTATCGCCATTCTCTGCAACACCTTTAATGAAGTTGCAAGCAGAACGGAAGTAACGAACTGTTTTTTGTAGGTCGATGATGTAGATGCCGTTACGAGCACCAAAAATGTAAGGTTTCATTTTGGGGTTCCAACGCTTGGTCTGGTGACCGAAGTGTACACCCGCTTCGAGCAGTTGCTTCATAGTAATCTTAGGCATGTTTCTTTCCTCTCACTGTGGTTAATCGTCCGTTCCCAATTATTTATATGCTATACCGTCGTAATCCACCCTATGTGGACACCACACTTCGGCACATGGGAACGTGTGTCGTTGTTGACATATCGCGCCTTGATAACACAGCCCTAAGGCCTTCGCAAGGAAAAAAAAAGCAGCGGTTTACATTTACCTACGATCTGTAATACCATCCGCTCGTTATGTCATCTTATCGAATTAAAAAATATATCGCCCGTGAAGTGCTCACTCCCTTCATTTTGGGCATTATTCTCTTTACATTTGTTCTGTTATTGAGCCGCCTACTCAAGCTCATTGAACTTATTGTTGACAAGGGAGTTCCGTTTACAGAGATTTTTGGCATCTTTGCGTCTTTAATGCCCTCATTTTTTGTGATCACTGTACCGTTATCATTCTTGTTAGCAATCATCATTGCCTTCGGCCGCCTGTCAGCAGATAGTGAAATTGTTGCCATGAAAGCAGCGGGTTTAAATCTCTATCAACTTGCGCAGCCAGTTGTTGTTCTTTCTCTGTTTGTTTGCTTATTCACCGCAGGATTAACTTTATACGCCGAACCTTATGGCCGAGCCAATTTGCGCCAACAATTGATTGACATGGCCTACAGTAAAGCAGCTGTCGCCATTAGCGCTCAAGTCTTCAATGAAGAGATCGAAGGGTTAGTTCTTTATGCTAACAAAGTTGCCCCTGAATCGGGACAACTATCAGGAGTCTTTATTTCCGATGATCGCATGGGCAAAACACCATCCGTTATTACTGCTCAGCACGGATTAATCTATCCAGATAAAAATGATGGCAAACTAATCATGCACCTAGAGCAAGGGTCGATTCATAGGCTACAACGCAATAACGACAAAGATAGTTACCAGATTGTCCATTTCAATCGCTACGATATCAACCTATCGCTATCGGACTCAGGACCGAAGGGTGAAAAAAAAGCCTTAAAATCACAAGAGATGACCACGGCACAACTTTTAGAACGAATTGAACAGCCTGAGCAAGAAAAGAAATTAGAATATACCGTTGAACTACTTGAAAGAGCGATTCTTCCCCTTTCACCATTGATCTTCTCTTTGATCGCTATCCCTCTAGGAATTCGCTCACACCGTTCAAACAAGGGTGGCGGTTTTGCTGTAGCACTGTTTGTTTTTTTAACCTACTACCTATTACTGTCAATGAGTAAAACAATGGTCATTGAGAATGGCTGGCCCATTTTTGTTACCATGCTATCGCCAACCATAGTGTTTTTCCTCCTCAGCTTCAGTTTGCTTTTCTTCACAGCGAAAGAACGCGAGATCCCAGGAAAAAAACGTTTAACTCAGGTGATGGACACAATCATCGTTCGCTATTTTTCTGGGAAAAAATAATTCAGTGACACTTATCAACCGTTACATACTTGGAACATTTATAAAAATTACCAGCTTATCGTTGGCAGCATTTGTCGGCATCTACCTTCTCGTCGATTTTTTTGAAAAAGTGGATGACTTCCTTGAACATCAAGCCGCTGCGAAATATTACTTCACCTATTTTGCGTGTAAAACACCACTTATTGTTTCACAAGTCTTGCCATTAACGATCCTTATGGGTGTTTTTCTCACCCTTGGTGGCCTAACAAAAAGTAATGAGTTAACAGCCATTCGTGCTGGCGGAATCAGTTTATTCAAAATCATTACCCCGTTGATCATTGCAGCAACATTGCTTTCAGGAGCGAACTTCCTCCTCAATGAATACTTAGTACCAGCAGGAACCCGTACGGCTAATCATATTTTAAAAACAGAGGTTAAAGGTAAGGCCACAACACTAACAAAACGCGACAACGTGTGGTTTAGGGATAACGACACCATCTGTCATATTAATCTGGTCGTCGCCGAAAAAAAGACACTGCACGGTGTGAGTCTGTATCAATTTGATCAACAGTTACAAATCACCACGCGCATTGATGCTGCGGATGCGATCTATCGTGATGGTCACTGGGTTTCAACATCGGCAACCATGCGACAATTTTCCACTACGACACAGCAACTTACCGCTGAAAACAAAACAACGCAATTAGTCCTTCCTCTGAGTAAAACACCTGAAGATTTTGGCACCACGACAGGGAAGAACGATGAGCTTAACTTTGCCCAATTACGCCACTTAAGTCGCCGGATGCAACAAGAGGGACTCGAGGTAACCCGCTATCGAGTCGATATGTTCTCACGCTTAGCCACGCCACTGGCGTGCCTCGTTATGGCCTTTGTGGCCATCCCTTTTGCTTTACAGAAAAGCCGCAACGTAAACTTAGCCCTCGGCATTTCCATTAGCGTCCTTATCGGTGTTGCTTTCTTTATTGTCCAATCGACACTTATTGCTCTCGGCTACTCAGGAACCTTACCGCCTTTTGTTTCAGCTTGGTCGGCAAACATTGTTTTTTTACTTCTCGGTCTGTTCCTTATCCTATCTACCCGCGATTAAGTTTAACGATAGACATGAGTTCTGTTAGGTTCTATGTGATGGCATAAAATCTTTAACTTGTAGTTGCAAGGTCTCGCGGTCACGCCAACAGTTTAACGACAAAGTGAACATAACATCGATAGGCCCATCTAATTGACCAATACGTTCTGCCATACCAAAAGCGATACACGGATGACTATAGCCCCCTTGTTGGACTGACAACCTTAGATGTTTCTTAGCCACGACTGCTGGCTTTTGTGGACGAACATCTCGACAAACAAATACCGGTTCAGGATTCCCTTGGCCAAACGGCGACAACGCTTGAATCTCATCATAAAGAGTGCGATCTACATCTTCCAATAATAGCTCAGCATCATATTGGCGCGCTGGAATCATCGCCTCTGGCGATAGCTGCTGCTGCGCATATTTCTCAAACAGGGACGCAAATAGGTCAATATTCTGCTCATCAATCGACAAACCTGCTGCGTATTCATGGCCCCCAAAACCGAGTAAATACTCAGCGCACCACTGAAACCCGTTAAACAGATGAAATCCACGTATAGAACGCGCCGACCCCTTCCCTTGACCGTCTGTTAAAGAGATCAATACGACAGGACGGTGAAACCGTTCAACAAGGCGGCTAGCAACAATCCCAATCACCCCTGCATGCCAACGCGCATCGGCCAAAACAATGGTTCTTTGTTGATCGTCAAGCTCTGTACTTACACGCTCAATAGCCTGTTCAAGAACCTGCTGCTCAATGGTTTGCCGTTGATGATTAAACGTATTAAGTGTTTCGGCGAGATGTTGTGCGTGGTGAACATCGTGACTTAACAGCAACTTGACCCCAAGTGCTGCATCTTCCAAGCGGCCCGCAGCGTTAAGCCGCGGCCCTAATTTAAAACCAACCGTACCAGCGCTCATACGTTGAGCATCGGCAACATCTTTTAGCGCCTTAACACCAATGCGCTCACCACGATCTAGCAAACGTAAGCCCGCTTGAACAAGTACCCGATTAACACCGTGTAGCGGCACTAAATCTGCTACGGTTCCCATGGCAACCAAATCTAACAAATAGCGAATATCCGGCTCAGGTGTAGGACACTTCCCCAGCTGACGCAAACGACTCCGTAAGGCAATGACCAACATAAAGGCCACCCCTACCCCTGCCAAGCGTTTATCAGGGTACTGACAATCGTCCACATGGGGATCAATACAGGAGAGAGCAACAGGTAAGCTTGCCAAAGGCTGATGGTGATCCGTAATGATCAAATCTACCCCAAGCTCAGCAACAATTGCTGCCTCAGCCATTGCAGTAATGCCACAGTCAACAGACAATAGCAGCGTTACATTATCCGCAGCAGCTTGACGTATCGCCTGTTCCGATAAACCATAACCATCGCGCATGCGTAACGGAATATGGTATTCAACGTTTGCGCCAAAAGAGCTTAACGCAGCGACAAGCATCGCTGTCCCCGTAATACCATCTACATCATAATCACCATGAACAGCAATTTTTTCATTTTCATCAATGGCTGCGACAAGGCGAGTTACCGCACTCTCCATGCCCGAGAGCAAAAAGGGATCAGGTAGCGACGATAACGACCCCGATAAGAAAGCTTCAGCCTCAGAACAGGTGTGAACACCCCGCAACGCTAGAAGATAGCAAACTAAGGGTGAACAATTAAGCTGTGTTGGCCACACGGAGATATCAACGTCAACTGACCTTGTTTTCTCGATCCAGTTTTGTTTAGCAACGGGTTTCATTCGTCGTCTCCCCCAAACAAAACAAGACCGGAAAACCGGTCTTGTTTTGTTTAACATATATCAATTACGCATTGAATTAATGTGGTAATCGCGTATCGACTCCAACTCGCATTTGATCAATTTCTTTGCGAACATTTTGAGCACTTTCACTTTGTGGGTCACGCAACAAATAACGACTCCACGCATCAATTGCCTTGGCTGTATCATTTAAATCATAACGATAGACAACACCAAGATTGTACAAACTATGAATATGGTTTGGATCGAGCTCAGCCGCGCGTGTAAAATTCTCAATCGCCTTATCGTACCAACCTAAACGACGGAACATAACGCCCTGATCAGTAAGAAGGTCCGCATCATTAGGACGAAGTTCCAACGCCTGCTCATAGGCCTTTACCGCATTCATCGGCTGGTTCGCATCAAAGTAATGATGTGCCAACTGTACTAAAGCATTGAAATTATTTGGATCCTTAGCAATTACACCTTTTAAAAGCTCGAGCTGACTTGTATCTGGAATTGCCTGTTGAGGGGCAACCGCAGAACCAGAGACCTGAACCGATTGGTTCTGTTTAGCATCACCAATCACTAAACCGACAAGAAGACCTGCAATAAATGCAACACCAGCAATCAGCCATAACTCTTTGTTCTTCATCAGCTAACCTTTCACATGTAAAACATTATTGCGACGAAGAAGCTTCCGCCTTACGCGATTCCCACGTGGTCAATAACGGACTGGCAACAAAAATTGAGGAATAGGTACCAACCAAAACACCGATTAACAACGCAAAAGCAAAATTGTGAATCACGCCGCCACCAAATATAAACAGGGCCAAAACAACAAGCAGCGTTGTTGTGGATGTTAAAATCGTCCGTGACAGGGTTTCGTTAATACTACGGTTAACCGTATAGGTGAAGCCCGACTCAATGTGCTTACCCATATTCTCTCGAATTCGGTCGTAAACAATAATTGTATCGTTAAGTGAATAACCAATAATTGCCAAAAAAGCAGCAATGATAGGTAAGTCAATCTCTTTACCAAACAACGAGAAGGCACCAAGGGTCAACAATACATCATGAAATAATGCGACAATTGCGCCAATTGCAAAACGAAGTTCAAAACGCCAAGTGATATAAATTAAAATACCGATCATAGCGTATAAAATTGCCATAACCCCTTGCGAGCGCAACTCTTCTCCGACCTGTGGACCAACCATCTCAATGCGGCGCATATCAACATTTTCGGCACCATAATGCTCACCAAGAGATTGTAAGATTTTACCACGTAACCCTTGAAGGTCAGTCTCAGTCTCCTGAGTACGAATCAAAAACTCATTCGCCTCATCACCAAACTGTTGTACCGTCGCAGCATTAAGGGGAGCTGGAATCAAGACCTTCTTAATCTGTTGTGCTGTTGTTTCTTCAGCAAAACGTAATTGAACGAGAGTTCCACCAGCAAAATCTACACCGTAGTTGGGTCCACCTTTAACAACAAGAGAGACCAGTCCAACCAGAATGAGGATAACGGAAAGGGTAAAAGCAATCTTGCGTTTACCAATAAAGTCTATATTGACATCAGGTTTAATAAGCTGCATCAAAATCTCCTAGATACTCAACTTTTTGACCTGACGGCCATCAAGGAATAGATCAAAAATCAATCGTGATACGAATATCGCAGTGAACATCGAAGCGATGATACCGACCGATAAAGTGACAGCAAAGCCCTTAACTGGCCCTGTACCGAATTGAAACAAAACAAGCGCTGCGATCAATGTGGTAATATTCGCATCGATAATCGTTACAAATGCTTTGGCAAAGCCTGAATCGATGGCAATTCGTGCTGATTTTCCATGGCGAAGCTCTTCTCGAACACGCTCAAAAATCAAAACGTTTGCATCAACTGCCATACCAACGGTCAACACAATACCAGCCAAACCTGGCAGCGTTAAGGTTGCTTTGAACATCGACAACATTGCCATAATGAAAAATAGATTGAGTAACAAAGCGACGTTGGCAACCAATCCAGCACCACGGTAGTAGACCAACATCATCAACACAACCAGAACAGCACCTATCAACACTGAGTTGATACCGCGATCAATTGAATCTTGTCCCAAAGAGGGGCCAACGGTACGATCTTCAAGAATCTTAACGGGCGCAGGCAATGATCCTGCACGGAGGATAATGGCTAAATCCGTCGCTTCTTGTTCAGTAAATGAACCACTGATCTGTGCACTACCACCTGAAATTCGCTCGCGAATATTCGGCGCAGAATAGATGGTATCGTCTAAAACAATTGCCATGCGCTTACCAACATTCGCAGCTGTTACTTGATCAAAGCGTTGTGCACCGACAGCATTGAAGTCAATGGCAACGTAAGGCTCGTTAAAACGGGTATCGATACGAACTTGAGCATCTGCAAGCAGATCACCCGTTAGAGCTGTTTTTTCAAACACCACCAAAGGGATTTCCGTTGTCGTACCTGTGCGCGGATCAACACGCCGCTCATAGAGCAGCTTTGTACCAACGGGTAGAACACCCTTAACAGCTTGTTCAGGATCAGCGGATTCATCCACCATATTGAACTCAAGGCGCGCTGTCTTACCTAATAGGTCGATAGCTCGCTGGGGATCTTTCACCCCTGGCAACTGAATCAGAATTCGATTGTCAGATTGGCGCTGCAATACAGGCTCACTAACGCCAAATTGGTCAACACGGTTACGCATTGTTTCAAGTGCTTGGCGAACGGCATAATCCTTAATGTTGCTAATTTCGCTATCGCTAAAACGGTAATTTTTCTGAATATAGCCACCGTCTGCGCTCAAGGTCATTGGCTCAAGTGATGAAAACTTTTCCTGAATCAACGCATCCACTTCAGCACCCGCATCAGCATCATAAACAGTAATCGCCATGCGATCACCATCAAGACGCTCAATACGTTTATAAATCACATCCTCGTCACGTAATAATGATTCGGCTTGATCAACAACACTGTCGAGGCGACTTTCAACGGCTTTATCAACCTCAACACCCAAAACAAGGTGCATACCACCTTGCAGGTCCAATCCTAAATGGATCGGATCGAATGCTTCTTGCCACCAATTTGGCAAACTGTCTTTCATAAATGTCGGTGCCAGTGAGGCAACAGACAACACAAGACAAAAAAGAACCAGCAATCCGCGCAATTTAATGCTGTTCGACATACCGATATCTACTCCCTTTGACCAAGTTACAGATAAGAGAAAAGCCCATAACTAAATGAGCTTTTCGTAATTTATTGCTCTATGCTTCCTCTTTGGTAGCCGTTACTGAGGCACGATTCAACTTGAGTTTCACACCTTTGTCGATCTCAATGGTAACAACATTCTCTTGAACTGTAACGATACGGCCATGGATACCACCAGCTGTAACAACTTGATCACCCGCTTTAAGCGCATCAAGTAGTTGACGATGCTGTTTAGCACGCTTTTGTTGAGGACGAATCAGCAATAGATAGAAAATTGCAAACATGATCACCAACATGATGATCCCTTCGTAACCTTGCTTGCCACCAGCTGCTGCTTGTCCTGCCATTGCGTATGCTTCTGAAACCATTTTTAATTCTCCTTTTATCGTGATTTTGTCATGACGACAGACTTAAATAACATCTAAATTCAAACTAACTCTTATAGCGCGTTGCGCTCTAACTTTCAAGTTCTACACCACTTTGGCGCTTTTGATAAAACTCTTTGTAAAAATTAGTAAAATCCCCTTTATCTAGCGCCTCACGCATCTGAGCCATCAAGCCTACATAATAGTGAAGATTGTGGGTCGTATTCAGAACTGACGATAATATCTCATTACTTTGGTACAAATGGCGCAAATAAGCACGACTATAATTACGGCAAACGTAACAATCGCAATCAGGATCGATAGGCAATGAATCATCGATGTAACGCGCTTGCTTAATGCTAATTTTCCCAAAACTGGTAAAAAGAACGCCATTTCGAGCATTGCGTGTCGGCATAACACAGTCAAACATATCGACACCGCGCCTTACGCCCTCAACTAAATTTTCAGGTGTACCAACTCCCATCACATAGCGCGGACGATCATCAGGAAGGTGTGGCAAAGTATAATCCATCACTTCATACATCACCTCAGCTTTTTCACCGACCGACAAACCACCGATTGCGTAGCCATCAAAACCAATATCGATCAAGTCCTCAGCACTTTTACGCCGTAAGTCTTCATGCATACCGCCTTGAACAATGCCAAACAACGCGCTACCATCCTCACGCCGATGAGCTTCTTTGCAGCGCTGCGCCCAACGCATCGAGCGCTCAGTCGAATCAACCACATACTCTCGCGTTGCAGGGTATGGGATGCACTCATCAAAAACCATAATGATATCTGCCCCCAACGCTTGTTGAATTTCGATGGATGATTCAGGTGTAATCACTTGATGCGAACCATCTAGGTGAGATTGAAAACGGACCCCTTTTTCATCAATTTTGCACAGTTTACCAAGACTAAAAACTTGAAAACCACCACTATCTGTCAAAATAGGCCCAGACCAATTCATAAACTTATGCAAACCACCCATTTTCTCCACCAACTCGTGTCCCGGACGTAAGAAAAGGTGATACGTATTGCCAAGAATTATTTGCGCACCAAGGTGGTGCAACGTTTCAGGCATCATCCCTTTAACGGTACCTTGAGTACCAACAGGCATAAAAACAGGTGTTTCAATGGCACCATGCGCAGTATGTAGTCGTCCACGACGGGCTGAACTTTCAGAATCAGTTGCCAGAAGGTCAAAAGGGATTGCCATAAATATGTGCCTCTTTATTGTTGTTCTTGAACAGCATCAATACGCTGAGCACAGGTGATAAACATACAATCACCATAACTAAAAAAACGAAATTTTTCAGCGACAGCCTGACGGTATGCTTGCAAAATAAAATCACGACCAGCCAAGGCACTCACCAACATCAACAACGTTGATTGTGGCAGATGAAAATTAGTCACTAAAGCATCGACAATACGAAATTGATAGCCGGGATAGATAAAAATATCTGTCATCCCCTCACCCGCTAATAAATGACCTTGATCATCCACTGCATACTCAAGTGTACGTGCTGCCGTGGTTCCAAGAGCAATCACGCGTCCCCCTTGTTCCTTGGCGGCATTAACTGCTTGTGCCGTTAATTGCGGCACATGATAACATTCGGCATGCATTTGATGCTCGGTCACTTTTTGGACACGTATGGGTAAAAAAGTACCCAGACCAACATGAAGCGTAACGGGACAAATCGTCACCCCTTTGGCTTCTAGGCGCGCCACAACTTCAGGGGTAAAATGAAGTCCCGCTGTCGGTGCTGCAACAGCACCAGCCTGAGAGGCAAAGGTTGTTTGATAGCGTTCACGATCTTTGATATCAGGGTCACGGTTTATATAAGGAGGCAAAGGTAACTTGCCCACCTCATCGAGTAACGCTAAGAAATCACCGTCATAATCAAAACGAATATGTCGATAGCCAGCCTCACCACCATCGAGAACCTCAGCATTTAAACAGCCCGCTAACATCAGCTTCGTTCCGGGACGCGGGCTTTTAGATGATTTCGTTAAACATAACCAGCATTCACCAGACAGATCGAGCTTTCGTACTAAAAATACTTCAACCTTACCACCGCTCTCTTTATGACCGAGAAGTCGCGCAGGTATAACTCTAGTATTATTAACCACAAGAACATCACCAGCCTGAAAATGATCCTCGATATGGCAAAATTGATCCGCAGTGATGGTCTGCTGTTGTGGATCAACCACCATCAAGCGTGAGGCATCACGCTGCTTCGTAGGATATTGAGCAATCAGTTGTTCAGGTAATTCATAGTCGAAATCAGTTACGTACATAGTTCAATCGTTCAAATCCGTGACGGTTATTGATTATTTCGACCTGTGGTGATCGCTAAAATCATAAATTAGTATTGATTGCCAAATAGACTGTTGCTAAACCACTTATCATCAGCAACAGCCCCATTAAACGTAACACGCGCTCTGGAATAGGTAGCATCTGTAATAGCATACGCTTAAATCCTTGAGGGGATAAAAACCATGGAATCCCTTCAACGACCAGCACCACCCCAATAACACAGAGAAAAAACTTCATTTCCACTCCCAATCTTCACTTAACCACAAAAAAACCCGTCGAGAGCCGACGGGCTTTTTTTACAATAATATCGAGCTGTGGTTAGCTCAGATCTTTAACAGCCTGATAAATCAGTTCAAACAGATCTTTAATATCTTCTTCGGCAATACAAGAAAAGGCAACACGCAAATCTGTTTTACCAATTGAGATCGCTCCAACACCATATTTATCAAGAAGGTGGACACGTAGAGCCTCAGCTCCAACATTCTTAATTTTAAGACACATAAAATAGCCAGAATTGAATGGATAGTAATCCCATGCTTCAGCATATTTTTCGTCTTTAAGAACCTCTTTAACTTTGAGCGCGCGCCCTTTCATCACCTCAAATTTTTCAGCCTTTTGAGCAGGATACTGATCAGAACTCAACGCATCAAGAACAAACGTTTGCCCAGGATGAGGGCAATTTGAAATTGTCGCACGAATGATGCCCATGGTTTTCTTTTCAAGAGCCGTAAGCACCTTAGGGTTCGCTTCCTTATTTCCGTCAGCAAAGGTGATAAAACCAGTACGGAAGCCCCACACATACTCCTCTTTCGTCGCACCATCAAGCTTAATTGCAAGAATACGAGGATGCAGGTTCGCTAGCTTGCCATACAAAGACTCTTTCAT